>ENA-OPSG01001139-OPSG01001139.1-human-gut-metagenome-genome-assembly--contig:-NODE-1139-length-13753-cov-6.567090_pt1 | contig 13753 bp, 10 predicted proteins | sample MGYA00241454_ERZ501900 | MGnify/ENA primary metagenome ERZ501900 (study PRJEB25962, sample SAMEA2042225) | human gut metagenome | biome: human gut; feature: human-associated habitat; material: faeces... | reverse complement strand
GGTAATCCATTTGGCCCAGGTGAAACTTTCATCCCAGTTGCTCAAGTTGCCGGAACCATCAAAAGAATGCTTGCGTATCAGCGTGTGTTGGTATGTGACTTTGATGAATTATCCGATAACAATCAGCTGAACCAGATACTGAAGTCTACGGTGCTACTGCTTTTACGTCATGCTAAGATTAAGACAGAGCATAAGGATGATCTCAAAAAGAAGCTGCTTTATTTTTCTAATGTGGACACATTGGAATTAACCAGTGTGAAATGGTCATCAATTCGCTTTCAGAGAAATAATCAGACATATAGAATGTTGATAAGTATATGTCAGCTGATTGTAGAGGGAATGTTGATTACTACGGATAAAGGTGATTATAAGCTGGCGTCATTTATTGATGAACAGAGAATGTGCCGATTATATGAGAAGTTTATCCTGGAATATTACAATAAGCATTTCACCGATTTGAGCGTTAGTGCGTCTCAGATTCCTTGGGATCTTGATGCCGGTGTAAGAACGATGTTGCCGATAATGCAGTCGGATATACATTTGCAGAAGGGAAATAAGGTCCTTATCATCGATGCAAAATACTATAGTCATACGACGCAGACACAGTTTGATAAGCATACCATTCATTCCGGTAATTTGTACCAGATTTTTACCTATGTTAAGAATGAGGATTATTCTTTCAAAGATGAGCCTCATGAGGTGGCTGGAATAATTCTGTATGCAAAGACAGAGGAAGAGATTCAGCCAGATAACAAATTTATGATGCATGGAAACAGAATCAGCGTGAAAACGCTGGATTTGAATAGACCATTTGCTGAGATTGCCCAGCAGTTGAATGAGATTGCTGAAGGATATTTCGGGAAGGAGATGGCAGTAAATGAATGAAGTTGCGTTTCGTAAAACTTTGATAGAGACACTTCGTTATGATAATAAGCAAAAACACCTTAAAGATATATTATTACCAATAATAAGTAGAAGCGAAATAAATAGTGTTCCACAGTTTGGGTTTGCTCTGAGGTCTTATCAGCATTGGGAAGATATCGAATTAAGAGTACCGGTACCACTCATTAAGTCTACGCTTGTAAAGTGTATTATGGGTGAGATTACGGATTATACCGGTAAGCTTACACTGGGACATAATGTGCAGATTGGATATTTTGCCCAGAACCAGGCACAGCTTTTGGATGAGAGCCTGACTGTATTCGATACGATTGACCGCGTGGCCGTAGGGGATATCCGCCTCAAAATCCGTGATATTCTAGGTGCTTTCATGTTCGGCGGTGAGGCTTCGGATAAAAAGGTGAAGGTGCTCAGCGGTGGAGAGCGTACCCGGCTTGCCATGATAAAACTGCTGTTGGAGCCGGTGAATTTCCTGATTCTCGACGAACCTACGAATCATCTTGACATGCGTTCCAAAGATGTGTTGAAGGAGGCTATCCGCGATTTTGACGGAACGGTGATAATAGTCAGCCATGACCGTGATTTTCTGGACGGACTTGCGACTAAAGTGTACGAGTTTGGTGGCGGACTGGTGAAGGAACATCTGGGAGGAATTTATGATTTCCTGCAAAAGAAGCAGATAGAGAGCCTGAATGAGTTACAGAAATCCCCTTCACTTTCCGCTTCGCCCACTGCCGGTAAGGCGGCATCGGGAAATGTTGGTGCAGAACCGGTTCAACCCTCGGCAGCCAAACTCTCTTATGAGGAGCAGAAGGAGCTTAATAAGAAGCTCAAGAAACTGGAACGTCGCGTTGCCGATTGTGAAGCGGAGATAGAGCAGACGGAGGCTGCCATTGCCATTCTTGAGGCCAGGATGGCCACACCGGAAGGTGCTTCGGACATGTCGCTTTATGAGCAGCACCAAAAACTGAAAGAGCAGCTTGACCGCGTGATGGAAGAGTGGGACGCGGCTACTGTAGAGTTGGAGAATCACTAACTATTATATTTTATATGTTTATGAAAGCAAATCATTTGTTACCCATTGCAGCATTCTGTCTGATGACGGCTTCCTGCAACACCGGCAAGCAGCAGGCTGAACTTACAGCAGGCATCCAGCTCGCCAATCTTGACACAACGGCTCTACCCGGAACTGACTTTTACCAATACGCATGTGGCGGTTGGATGAAGAACAATCCGATTCCTGCTGAATACTCACAGTACGGTTCTTTTACTATCCTTGCAGAAAACAACCGCAAGCAGATTCAAGGACTGATTGAAGAACTTGCCGCCACCCAGCACGAAGCCGGCAGCGTGGCACAAAAAATCGGTGACTTGTACAAAATCGTAATGGACAGCGTGAAGCTGAACAAAGATGGTGTAGCTCCCATCAAGGCTGAACTCGACCAGCTGGCTGCTTTGAAGGACAAGAAAGAGCTTTATGCCTTGCTGGGCGATATGCAGAAGAAAGGCATCATCGCCTACAACGTGCTATATGTTGGCGCTGACGAAATGAACAGTAGCATGAATGCTGTACAGACCTATCAGACCGGGCTGAGCATGGGCGAACGTGAATACTATCTGGAGAATGATGAGGCTACCGCCAAAATTCGTGATGCTTTCCGTACACATGTACAGAAGATGTATCAGTTGGCTGGTTTCGACGAGGCTACTGCCAAGAAAGGTATGGAGGTGGTGATGGATGTGGAAACACGTCTTGCCAAGGCTTTCCGCTCTCGTACGGAGTTGCGTGACCCGCATGCCAATTATAACAAGATGAGCATGGAAGAGTTGAAGAAGAATTATCCTACTTTCGATTGGGATGCTTATTTGTCTGCCATGGGCTTGAAGGATGTGAAGGAAATCATCGTAGGCCAGCCCGCTTCACTGAAAGCTGCTGCCGATATTCTGGATACGCTGCCCATTGAACAGCAGAGCCTTTATCTGCAATGGAAATTGATTGATTCTGCCGCAAGCTTGTTGAACGATGCTATGGCAGAACAGAACTTCGACTTCTACAGCCGCACCATGAGCGGTACACAAGAAATGCAGCCTCGCTGGAAGAGAGCGGTAAGCACTGTAAGCGGCGCGCTGGGCGAAGCTGTAGGTCAGATGTACGTGGAGAAATATTTCCCTGCTGCTGCCAAGGAGCGTATGGTGACTTTGGTGAAGAACTTGCAGGAAAGTCTGGGCGAACGTATCCAGAATCTTGCCTGGATGGGTGATTCCACTAAGGTGAAAGCTCTGGAGAAACTGGCTACCTTCCATGTGAAGATTGGTTATCCCGACACTTGGAAAGACTACTCCACACTGGAAATCAAAAACGACTCTTACTGGGCAAACATGGAACGTGCCAACGAGTGGAGCCATGCCGAAATGATAGCCAAGGCCGGCAAGCCGGTGGATAAGGACGAATGGCTGATGACTCCGCAGACCGTCAACGCTTACTATAACCCGACCACCAACGAAATCTGTTTCCCCGCCGGTATCCTGCAATATCCTTTCTTCGATATGAATGCGGATGATGCCTTCAACTATGGTGCCATCGGTGTGGTAATCGGTCATGAGATGACTCACGGATTCGACGACCAGGGTCGCCAGTACGACAAGGACGGTAACCTGAAAGACTGGTGGACTGCTGAAGATGCCAAGAACTTTGACGAGCGTGCTCAGGTGATGGTGAACTTCTTCGATAGCATCGAGGTTGCTCCGGGCGTATATGCCAACGGACGCATGACATTGGGTGAGAATATTGCCGACCACGGTGGTCTGCAGGTTTCTTATCAGGCATTCAAGAAAGCTACGGCTGCCAATCCGCTGCCGGTGCTGGATGGTCTTACTCCCGAACAACGTTTCTTCCTGGCATACGCAGGTGTATGGGCCAATGATATCCGTCCCGAAGAAGTGCTGAACCGCACGAAGAGTGATGTGCACTCATTGGGCGAATGGCGCGTAAACGGTGCATTGCCGCAAATCGGTGCTTGGTATGAGGCATTCAACGTGACAGAAAAAGACCCGATGTTCTTGCCGGTAGAAAAACGTGTATCTATTTGGTAAACCAACAAAATAACCCTTAAAAAAAGGCGGCAGACTGGAAACAGATGCCGCCTTTTTTAATTATACCTAATTTATTGTGTATGAATGTATGTATGAATAAACAAAATTTGTAACTTTGCGCATCAAATACTAATATACGCATACTTTAATACGCAAATCCATGTCTGAAACAAAAAGAATCAAAACAGCTCTGGTATCTGTTTACCATAAGGAAGGTTTGGACGAAATCATTACCAAACTGCATGAAGAAGGTGTAGAGTTCCTCTCAACCGGTGGAACCCGTCAGTTTATAGAATCCCTGGGTTATCCCTGCAAGGCAGTGGAAGACCTCACTACATACCCTTCCATCCTGGGCGGACGCGTGAAGACTTTGCATCCGAAGGTTTTTGGAGGTATTCTTTGCCGCCGCGGATTGGAGCAAGACATGCAACAGATTGAAAAATATGAAATCCCCGAAATAGACCTCGTCATTGTTGACCTCTATCCGTTTGAGGCTACCGTTGCCAGTGGTGCCGAAGAACCTGCCATCATCGAAAAGATTGACATAGGCGGTATCTCCCTAATTCGTGCCGCAGCCAAGAACTATAACGACGTGGTTATCATCGCTTCGCAAGCACAATATCAGCCGTTCCGCGACATGCTGATGGAACACGGAGCCACTACTACCATCGAAGAACGCCGTTGGTTTGCCAAAGAGGCTTTCGGAGTGTCTTCACACTATGATTCTGCCATCTTCAACTATTTCGATGGCGAGGAAGGTTCCGCTTTCCGTTGCTCTGCCAACAGCCAGAAGACTTTACGCTATGGCGAGAATCCGCATCAGAAAGGTTATTTCTATGGCAATCTGGATGCTATGTTCGACCAGATTCACGGTAAGGAAATCTCTTATAACAACCTGCTCGACATCAATGCTGCCGTTGACTTGATTGACGAATTCAAGGATACGACTTTCGCTATCCTGAAGCATAATAATGCTTGTGGACTGGCTTCACGTCCCACTGTGCTCGAAGCATGGAACGATGCGCTTGCCGGTGACCCGGTATCCGCTTTTGGTGGTGTGCTCATCACTAATGCCGTGATTGACAAGGCTGCTGCCGAAGAAATCAATAAAATTTTCTTTGAGGTGATTATCGCTCCCGATTATGATGTGGATGCGTTGGAAATCCTCGGTCAGAAGAAGAACCGTATTATCCTGGTCCGCAAGCCGGCAGCTCTGCCTAAGAAGCAGTTCCGTTCTTTGCTGAATGGCGTATTGGTTCAGGACCGCGACCTTAAGGTGGAAACTCCTGAAGAATTGAAGACTGTAACTACGAAGGCTCCCACTGCACAGGAAATTGAGGATATGCTCTTTGCAAACAAGATTGTGAAGAACAGTAAGTCGAATGCCATTGTGCTGGCAAAAGGAAAGCAGTTGTTGGCAAGTGGTGTAGGTCAGACCAGCCGTGTGGATGCTTTGAAGCAGGCTATCGAGAAAGCCAAAAACTTCGGTTTCGACTTGAATGGCGCTGTAATGGCAAGTGACGCATTCTTCCCTTTCCCCGACTGCGTGGAAATTGCCGGTAATGAAGGCGTAACAGCCGTCATCCAGCCGGGTGGAAGCATCAAGGATGAACTCTCGTTTGAATATTGCAACGAGCATGGCATCGCCATGGTGACTACGGGATTCCGTCACTTTAAACACTAATTCGGATTTACGATTTGACGATTTACGATTTACGATTGAAGTTACATCGTAAGTCTGAATCTCAAATTGTAAACAAGAGGAATATCAATCGTAAATCGTAAATAGTTAAATCGTAAATATTAATGGGATTATTCTCCTTTACACAAGAAATAGCGATGGACCTTGGCACAGCCAATACCATCATCACCACGAATGTTTCGCACTGCCGTTATGGAGGCAGTCATAACGGCGGCTGAAAAGAATCATCGTATGAGCCGTGAAAAATAAGGTATGACGGAGATCCTGTATTTAAAGAAATTAACTATGATATACTTTCGATGAATAAACAGACGTTCCAAACGGCAAAATTGATATATATCTAAAGTAGATAGTAGATTTACGAAGCAGAACTAAAACACTATAATATATGTGGCGGACAGCGGCTTATTGAACAAGGAGGCGTTTTGTGTCCGCTGCTTTAACGTGTATCAATAAAAGCTTTTATACAGCTTTATGTCTCCGCGTTAGCTCGGAGAGGGATACTTTTATACAATCCTATTGGAGGTATTAAGCATGTCAAAAGGTTTAGTCACAGCTGAGATTATTGAAGAATTAAAGAAAATCGTGGGTGAAAAGTATGTCTATACGGATAAGGATAAACTTGACCCGTACAGTCATGATGAAGTAACGGACCCTCATTATATGAAAGAGGCACAGGTAGTTGTCCTTCCGGCGACCACCGAAGAAGTTTCCAAAGTCGTTAAACTCTGTTATGATAACGACATCGTCATGGTTCCCCGTGCGGCCGGTACCGGTCTTGCAGCCGGCGCCGTAGCTATTTTCGGCGGTGTTATCATCTCTATTGAACGGATGAATAAAATTGTTGAAATTGATAAAGCCAACATGGTGGTCATTGCCGAACCGGGGATTACAACGGCAGCTCTTCAGGACGCCGTTAATAAAGAAGGTCTCTTTTATGCGGGCGATCCCTGTAGCGGGGACTCCTGTTTCATCGGCGGTAACGTCGCGACTAATGCCGGCGGCAACCGTGCCGTCAAATACGGCGTAACCCGTGATCAGGTTATGGGTATCGAAGTTGTTACGCCGTCCGGCGAAGTGGTTCAGCTCGGCGGCAAATTCCGTAAGAACGCTACAGGCTATATGCTGATGCATCTCTATATCGGGTCTGAAGGGACTCTCGGCATTATCACAAAGGTTTACTTGAAGCTGGTCGCTTTGCCGAAATACGAAATGGATCTGCTGGCCGTATTCGACAATCTTGACGCAGCCATTGCCCTGGCGCCGAAGGTTATGAATGCCGGTATTACCCCGGTTTGCGTGGAATTTATGGATAACGCCTCCATCAAACAGGTTGAAGTGTTCCTTAACGAAAAGCTGCAGCATTCCGATGTGGGCAACTATATTATCATTCAGATTGCCGGTGACAGTGAAGACGTATTGGACGACCAGTGTATGATAATTGACGAACTGGCCCGTGAAAACGGCGCGCTCGACGTCTTGGTAGCGGATAAGGACAAGATTTGGAAATCCCGCAAAGCGTATCTTGAAGCGGATCGCCAGAGGAGCCTTGTATTCTCCATGGAAGATATTGTCGTGCCGATGACGGAAATTCCGGGCGCCGTACAGCAAATTTCACGTTTAGCCGAGAAATACGATGTTGCTATGCATTGTGCCGGACACTGCGGTGACGGTAACGTACATATCGACATCCTGAAAGATGATCGCACACAGGAAGAATGGGAAGAAATGCTTCCGAAAATTCAGAAAGAAATCTATGCCCTCGTGTACAGCCTGGGCGGCCGTCTCTCCGGTGAGCACGGCATCGGTTTCAAACGTGCCCAATTGATGAAAGAATACATGGATCCCGTGGAAATGGAACTCATGCGTTCCGTTAAGAAAGCGCTCGATCCGAAAAATATTATGAACCCGGGCAAAGTAGTCGACGTAAACGACGAAATTCCCGTACAATAATGTCGCCGCATACGCTGAAGGGGCAGGGAAGGGCATGAAGCCTTGTCCCTGCCCCGTTTTATCAGTTGTTTAATGATACCCTTGTCTTATAAACCGGAAAGGATGTGTTGTTCGTGAAAAAATTTGAAGTACCGTTTGCTAAAGAGAAAATCACGTTTGAACTGCCTGATGAACAGGTGGCAGGCGTGCTTCTTTCGAGAGCCCATGAATATAAGGCGCCTAAGTCGGAGGCGGAACTCGTCGCCGCTGCTCTGGCTAATCCCGTCGGCGCTCCCCGATTGAGTGAACTGGCTAAGGGGAAGCGGACGTGTACGATTATCTCCAGTGACCACACCCGTCCCGTCCCGAGCCATGTTATCATGCCGCAGCTCCTGGCGGAGCTCCGCCGGGGCAATCCGGATATTGAAATTACTATTCTTGTAGCTACCGGTATGCATCGGCCGACAACACATGAAGAATTAGTCGATAAATACGGTGCCGAAATTGCCGATAGGGAACACATCGTCATCCATCAGAGCCGTATTGATGAAGATATGGTCAGTATCGGCACGTTGCCGTCCGGCGGCGAATGCCTCCTCAACAAGTGGGCCGTTAATACGGATCTTCTCGTAGCGGAAGGATTTATTGAACCGCATTTCTTTGCGGGCATGTCCGGCGGCAGAAAATCCGTTTTACCCGGTGTTGCCAGCAAGATAACAGTGCTTGCCAACCATTGTTCCGAATTCATTGACAGCCCTTACGCGCGTACGGGCATCCTTGAAGGGAACCCCATTCACCGCGACATGCTCTATGCGGCGAAAGTCGCTAAATTAGCTTTTATTTGCAATGTTGTTATTGATGCGGAAAAGAAGGTTATTGCCGCTTTTGCGGGCGACAGTGAAGAAGCTCACTGTAAAGGTGTCGAATTTGAAATGTCCTTGGCAGGCGTTAAGCCTGTGCCGGCGGATATCGTCGTGACGACGAACGGCGGGTATCCTCTTGACCAGAATATTTATCAGTCCGTTAAGGGCATGACGGCGGCTGAAGCAACCTGTAAGGAAGGCGGCGTCATTATCGACTGCACGGCCTGCAATGACGGACATGGCGGCGAAGATTTTTTCAATACGCTGAAAAATGCGGCGGATTTACAGAAAGCGATGGATGAAATCCTCGCCCGCGATCGTAATGAAACGATTTTCGATCAGTGGGAATCGCAGATTCTCCTGCGCCTTCTTCTGCATTTCCATATTATACTGGTTACGCAGGCGCCGCGTGAAATGGTTGAGGCTATGCACCTGACATATGCTGAGAATATTGACGAAGCGTTTAAATTGGCTAAAGACTATTTGGCTGGAAAAGGCGTTAACGATCCGAAAGTCACGGTTATCCCCGACGGCGTATCGGTTATCGTGAAATAATGCCGATCGGCGCCAGGACAGAGGAACCTGTACGGTTCCTCTGTTTTCATTGCTGTGGTATAATTAGCTACATTTCGAAAGAGAGGAAGCGACACAGTGGAAGTTGAACTTATACATGATATCTGGGTTGTTGCTCAGGTCGTTCTTTTGGATTTAGCCTTGGGCGGTGATAATTCTATTGTCATCGGCATGGCCTGTAAAAGCCTGCCCCATGACATGCAGAAAAAAGCAATTATTTACGGTACGGCAGGGGCCATTATACTGCGCTTCATCATGGCGGCGGCCGTCGTCTGGCTTTTGCAGATACCTTACCTGCATACCGTAGGCGGCGTACTCCTTGTCTTTATCGGCATGAAGCTGATCGGCAAACAGGAAACGGAAGAAGCGGTGCATGTTGACGCCAAAAAATCAATGGCGGGAGCTGTCAGAACTATTATTGCGGCCGATGCCCTCATGAGTCTTGATAATGTTCTCGGCATCGTCGGTGCGACAGGCGGCCACATGGGGCTTCTGGTCTTCGGCATGATTATTTCCGTGCCTATCATTATTTTCGGCAGTGCCGTCGTTATCAAGGTGATGCATAAATTCCCCGTACTCATCTATTTAGGCGGGCTCATTCTCGGCTGGGCAGCCGGTTCGATGGTTGCGGCCGATGAATACCTGGGACTTGCCCGGGAAACGGGTTTGTACGTGAAAATCGCCTTAACGGCTGTGACCGCTCTCGGCGGTTTCGCATGGAATCATATAGCGGCAAAGCCGGATACAAAGGGCGTATAAACGCCTGCGGCGGTGCCTGCCGTTGCTTGACAAGGTATGGGAAAGTTGATACTATATATAAGTCAGGTAACGGGGCGTGGCGCAGTTTGGTAGCGCGCTTGGTTCGGGACTAAGAGGCCGCAGGTTCGAATCCTGTCGCCCCGACCATATTCACATTATATGCCGTCCCGGGGCATAACAGAATGATGTGGAGTACAGGGAGAGTTGTCCGAGTGGCTTAAGGAGCATGATTGGAAATCATGTGTGCGGTGAACTCCGTACCCAGGGTTCAAATCCCTGACTCTCCGCCATAATGTAAGAAAGAGACTGCATTTGCAGTCTCTTTTTGTTTGGTTCCGCTGTCCTTCGGTTATTAAGTGTTTTCTACGTCTTTACATACATTAACTCATTATAAAATTGCGTGAATCTGTTTTTTATATCCGCCGGCATCTCTGTGATTTTGGCATAATCTTCATACATTTGATTTCGGATAGATTCTTTTTTTAAAAGCAGCAGAAAGTCCTGTGCAAATGTGGCTTTCAGGTGCGCCGAGTCAAGCAGTACAATCATGGAAAGCATAGCGCCGTAGACGCCGAGCAATGCTTTTTTGTCTTCCGCCGGCACTCTTTTGTTTTTTGAGACTAACAAAGGGCTGCCCAGTAAAGTCGATAAAACTTTTGGAGACGGGCAATATAAGGGCTCCGTCCGCAGTTCGGTGAAGTTTAAATTGTGGGCGACGCAATTACGGAAAGTCCGAACGGTATTCATCATACGTAAAACCAAATCGACCTGCTGATCCATGGGAAGACTGTTCTGTATCAGCCTGCTTACAAATTTATATTTGAGATCGCTGTGTAACAGGTCGTATAGATTTATCACATTCCCCAGAGAGATATTTTTGAAGAGTATCCACGGAGGAATATGATTGTGGTGCCGTTTGTAATACCGCGTCGGGTTCTTTATGGCATTGGAATTGATCCAGCGGGTAATACGATATTTTACGTCAGCAAATGAAATATTCGCGCTGTTGGTCGGCTTGTAGTAATATTTTTTCAAATAATCTTTTATGTCAACGCCGCAGTGCTCAGCCAGTGTATAGCTGAATTTTGTTTTAAATATGGCTTCGACTAAAACACTGTACTTCATAATAAAAAACTGAATATCCCTGTCAAAAAGTGCGAAATTATAAAGATATTCAATGGATACATCGTCTATGAAGTGATGCGCATCCACCATGAAGTATCGTTTATACCGGTTGATTAAATCGTAATAAGAAAGGGTACTGAGGGCGTATTCTGCAAACTCATAGTTTTTTATGATTAACCCGCGTGATTGGAGGAGGTTAATCTGTTGTGAGTATGAAAAAAAAGGCTTGTCAAACTGCATAAAGTCCTCCACGGATAATAAAAAGCCCCACTACCGAAAGTAGCGGGGCCGGTGCCCAACACACGAAACGTGCTGAAAGCTTTTCACTACTTAAAGTATAGCACAGATTTTGATTTCGTCAAAGTCTTTTTGAAAGACTTTACGGCGTTTCAGATATTTTCCACAGACGGGGCTGTTTTATTTGCCCGATCCTATTCAAAATCATCCATAAGCTGTATGGAAGAAGAATGGACATAATACAGTTTGCCTTCATGGAAGATGCCCACGTACCTGTCCGGCAGAGTTTTGTTTTTCGTAAAGTTTTCGATCCACCAGGACATAGCGTTGCTGTTTTCGATGTCCGAATTTGATGCGGTTAAATTGACCCATTTGCCGCCGAGGCAAGCACAAATACTATCCATAATGGGCACCTCCTTTTAGTACATATTAGCATGGAAAAACGGAGCGATGACAAAACAATATAGTTTTGATAATAATTATGTTTTTACCGTAAAACTTTCTGTTCCTTCCGGACACGTTGAGGCGTATAATAGATGCAACAGTGAATAAAACGCCGTAAAGGAGTCAGTTGCAGTGAAACGAATGGATCCCCATGTATACCTTTTTTCGTTGGGACACTTTTCCGTAGATTGGGTACAGGGCGGTATACCCGCATTGTTGCCTTATTTTATTTCTGTTTGCCATTTATCTTATCGTGATGCGACGGCATTGCTCCTGGGAAATGTCCTTCTCGCATCGGTTGTACAACCTGTTTTCGGTTATTATTCCGACAAGGTTTCCAAGCCCTGGTTCGTACCCTTCGGGCCGGTCCTGAGCGGCATATCTTTCAGCATGCTTGCCTTTACAACGGACTATTGGCTTATTTTCCTCTGCGCCATGCTCAGCGGTCTCGGCTCGTCCATTTATCACCCCGAAGGGGCACGGATGGTGAATCAGATTGCAGGAGAACAGAAGGGGAAGGCCTTAGGGACCTTTTCGGTCGGCGGTAACGGAGGTTTCGCCGCCGGTCCTGTCGTAGCGGGACTTTGTGCGTACGCTTTTGATATTCACGGCCTCGTCGTCTTCGGTATCGTCAATCTGCTCATTGCCGCACTTCTTTATACCCGCATCCCCTGTGTATTGAAAAAAATAGCGGCGAATGTACGCGCGGAGATTCGCGCCCATATTACCGAAACGAGGAAAAATGACTGGCATTCGTTCGGCAAGCTGACGGTCGTTATTTTTGCCAGATCCATCGGGTTTGCCCTCTGTAATTCCTTTATCCCCCTGTATTGGATTTCCGTTCTCGGCACATCGGCAACGCAAGGAAGTTTTGCGCTGGCCCTTCTTTTCGGCATCGGTGTAATCGGAACGTATGCGGGCGGATTGCTTTCGGATCATATCGGCTTTGTAAAAGTTATGCGCCTGGCCTTTGTCATCATGGTGCCGGCCATGTTTTTTTTCGCCAACAGCAGCCATGTTTTTTTATCGACACTCCTGTTGTTGCCGGTCGGGTTCGGTCTTTTCACGCCTTATAGCGCGATTGTTGTCCTGGGGCAGACCTTTCTCGGCAAGAACGTCGGGTTCGCATCGGGCATTACCCTCGGCCTGAGTGTTACTGTCGGGGGTATTCTCACGCCTTTCGTCGGCTGGGCCGCCGATATTTGGGGAATCCCGGTGGCTCTTCAGATCCTCTGGATTTGTGCGGCTGCGGGAGCGGTCTTCACTTTCCTTATCAAGGAACCGGAGGGTACGGGCTAAGGTCCGGCGGAAGAGGGGTGCTGCAATCGTTTCGCACAAGTAAGAAAAACACGGTGCGGCATGCATAATTTGTATGTAAGCCATACCGATTTTATCTATATGTGGTATAATATCAGCGTAATTGAGGATTTATTATAGTTTAAAGGGGAAACAGTATGACCATTGAATCTTATATCGATCACACGAACCTGAAACCCGACGCGACACCGGCTGATATTGTCAGGCTCTGCGATGAAGCCAAAAGGTACAGGTTCGCTTCCGTTTGCGTTAATTCGTCGTACGTGCCGCTGGCCAGACGGGAACTGTCAGGTACTTATGTACGTATTGCGTCGGTTGTCGGCTTTCCGCTCGGTGCCGCCGCTTCTTGCGTCAAAGCGGCTGAAACGGCCTTTGCCGTTGCTAACGGCGCCGATGAGATAGACATGGTCATCAATGTGGGACAGGCAAAGGCGGAAAACTGGGATTATGTTCAGGACGATATAAGCGGTGTCGTCCGTGCCGCGGACGGGCGGATTGTTAAGGCCATTCTGGAAACTGGACTGCTTACGGATGTGGAGAAAGAAGAAGCCTGCCGTGCCGCCGTTAAGGCCGGGGCCCGTTTTGTGAAGACTTCAACGGGCTTCGGCCCGGGCGGGGCGACGACGGCCGACATCAAACTCATGAAGCGGGTTGTCGGGCTGCGTGCCTGCATCAAGGCATCCGGCGGTATTCGTGATTATAAGACGGCCCGGCAAATGATTGCGGCCGGAGCGGATCGTATCGGAGCCAGTGCGGGCATATAACATTCCGCATTACGATCCCAAGGAGAAAGATAGACTCCGAATTT
>ENA-OPSG01001133-OPSG01001133.1-human-gut-metagenome-genome-assembly--contig:-NODE-1133-length-13821-cov-9.908615_pt1 | contig 13821 bp, 9 predicted proteins | sample MGYA00241454_ERZ501900 | MGnify/ENA primary metagenome ERZ501900 (study PRJEB25962, sample SAMEA2042225) | human gut metagenome | biome: human gut; feature: human-associated habitat; material: faeces... | reverse complement strand
AGGTCTGACGGTTGAAACGAAGTTCTGGTACACTCAGAGAGCTGCGCAGGACCAAAGCCTCCAGCTCGGCACGGGCGTCCTCACCGATGTAACCTCCAGAAACACCGGTAACGAAATCACCGAACTTGGCGTATTTCTTGATGACGGTTCCGCCCAACAGGGATAATAGGAAACCGGTGCGTTCCTCCGTATCCTTGCGCATGAACATGATCAGCGAGCGCAATGCGGAATACACGTTATGGTCTGTTGCTGGGGTGGAGTCGTGGCTTCCGATCACATACACACCGCTGCCACCACCGCCCGTATAGGTCTGTCCCTTCAGGGTAAGGCTCTCAACCTTTTCCTCCAGCTCCCCGATACGGGAATAGGCGGCGGTTTCCCCGACAGTATAAACAGGTGAGTCAAAGGAATAATCAAGATTGAATTCAAATCCGATAACCCTTGACTGTCTTCCGTTCTCGAAATAAGCCTTGTTGATAAGGTTGACCTTTTGACCGATGCTATAGAAATTATGAACGCCATCCTCACGGTATGCGTCATTTGACATCATCGTGCAGCCATAGGTACTCGGGTCTATCTTGGATTTGGCAGCGTACTTTTCAGTCTTTTCCTTCAACTCCTGCTCGGCGGCACCCACAAGCCCCAGCTCGGTTATTTTCGTACTGTCCCAGCCGGAAAGCACATATTCATCTCCATCCTGGGGAAAGAGCACATCACCGGGAAGCGGTCTGCCATAGTCCTCATTCCTGACTATCTCCCAAAGTTGTGCCTCAGGGTTCCATCCGCCATCCTCCAATTTCTCCGGCTTTCCCTCAGGATTGAACTTCACGGCAAACTCCAAACCGTTGAGAAGCCCGGATGCGAAACGTATCCTCAGCTCCTGACCGGGGAGGATATATTTCTCGGAAAAGTTAACACCCGTGTCCCTAAAGCGGTAGGCATTCCATTTTTCCTCGGTGGTTGTGCCGTCCTCATTCTCCACCTTGTCCGTCACTTCGATAGTGGTGACATCCGACATGATGCCTGTTCTTCGAGGATAGACTTCATCGAAGATAACCACCTGCTCGACGGCTTCCTCGGTAGTCATATCAGGATAAGCGTCAATGTAAGGAGTGCCTTCGGGAAGCATCAGCCTGCGCTGCACCACGCCGTTCACAACCACGGTCTCGTCAATGGGGCGGTAGTCTGCCGGTATGTTACGGGTGGAACCAAAAGCGTAGATACGGGTGGCATAGGTGGACTGGGATTCTGACTGTGACATTTCCTGCACGTTTTTCCCGATCTCGAAATCCACCGCGTCACCGGACTCACAACGCCCGAAATGGATGATGTTTTCAGTCACCCAACATTCGCAATCCCATTTCTTTGCCATCTCAAAACAAGCGTCAAGGATGTTGATGTTATCGTAACTCATCAACTGGGACTTGTTTTCGACTGTGGAATCAATGGAGAAAACAAAATCCTGTCCTTTGTATGTGTAACCAAGAGCTTTCAAATTTCTAAGGACTATACCGGCTTGTACGTCAAGCGGGGCGGTCAGGTTCCAGGACGCCTCCTGTCCGGCCGTCTCCGGGGTATATTTGAAGATTTTGTTTTTCCATTTCCAGTAGTAGGCGTCAAGCTGAAGCTCATAGTCGTATGCCCCGGTTTTACGGTTGTACTTGGGTTTGTACAGATCGCATAGTTCGAACCGTCCGAAACGTGTGTCCTCCGTCCAGTCGCCCAGTTTGAAAAAGACAGGAGATTTCAGAGAGAACTTCAAAAGTATAAAGTCCTCCTTCATCAAAGTGAACTTACGTTTGCTGCTTTTTCTGACAACATCCTGATAACATGGTGTACCAGCTGAATTTCTGATCTCAATTTTCATACAATATCTTTCCTGTCGCCCGGATTGGGTTCTTTGAGTTTGACCATAAACTTACCCCGGCATTTTCCGTAACTTCCATACTTGCCGCAAGACAGATAGTACAGATTGTAAATCTTTCCCAGTGCCGGGATTTTCAGTGCAATTTTACCCTTTATCAGTTCGGATACAAAGGACGAATATTTATCCAGATAGTCACTTTGCGAGTTTCCCGTAATAAAAAAAGGCAGGGTGAGCTCCCTAGAATCCATCTTGCAGATCTCAGGCGATGAAGTAATCTGTATGCCATGTTCCAACCTGCTGTCATTTTCGATATAGTCCTTCACAGGAGGGGGTGTCAGTATAGCCTCCAAAGCTCCGTCCATCAATTCCGCACCCCATGTACTCCAGATATTCCTGCCATTAATAAAAGCATTCCTCTCCATAATCACATTCCTTTTGTGTTTTTTTCTATCTCGGCAAGAGTGTCGTCCATGCCGCTCAATATGCCGGTATATTTTTCAATTTTCTCCAAATGATCGTTGCATTCATGCAATACATCGCGCATTTCCGTGACACACACCGAATGAGCAGCAAGTTCCTTTGCCATATTCAATGCTGCCGTGGAAATAATAAGCATATTCGCATTCATTTCCGTTCCTTTGGTTTCCAAACGTACATTAGACTCATACATGGCTGTCAGCCGTCCGCTGATCTCCTCACCTGTTTCCTGGCTCATGGTGGTGGAATATCCTTTGGAAGAGGATTGGGAATAAGAGTCTCCGGATGCGTCCCATCCGAAGATATCCGCCAGACTGTCTCTCTCGGCCAGCACTGCTTCAGACAACTGTTCCTGCATCTCACGCAATGCATCAACCTCATCTTTCGTATAACCATCCTCACCATATTCTGCCTAGGTTTCATATAGTTTTCTGACCTGTTCCTTGTACTTGTCGGCCATCATGGCTCTGATAATGGATTTGCGGAGCTGTTCCTCCAGATTCTCGGCCAGTTCTTCATTTCCGTTCTCCAGATCGGATATCATCTCCCAGTAAGAATCCTCAAAACTGTCAAAGGATATACCGGTAACCTGTTCCTTCACCGCCTCCAGTATTTCCTTTTCCGTTTCGCCATATTTGATGATATTTTCCAGATGGTTCCTGAACTCTCCGTCCATAACAGACCAGAGGCCGGCATAATTCTCCCTGATGGACTGCAAGACTTCCGGGGACATATTGATCATATCTTTCATCTCGTTGAACGTCACACCGTACTCCCTGGATATCTCCCCAGCGACATCACGCCAGTTCTGTCCTTCCCATTTGTAGGAGCCTTTCCACATCCTGTAGCCCTGGCTGTGACTTCCGATACTGCTGCCGGCACTCAGACGTGCCTCGGCAAGTTTCTTTTGTACATCCAGCTCGTTTTTTGCAATATTCAGAGCTTCCTCTCCGGCTTTGGATGCTTCTGCACCGTAACTTTCATTTATATATGCCTTTTTTTTGTCAAGCAGCTCGTCCCAGATATCCAGTAGATTATCATACTGCGCCACCATCTCATTATAACCGGAATAATCAGCGCCATGGAAAATACCACCGGCCCCCTTGATCCCAAAAATGGACCCCACCGTATCGAAAATTCCTCCTACGGCATTGCTCACAGTTTCCAGTATATTTCCCACGAATTTGTCAAGCCCCTGGTCACCGATTTGGTCAAGTATGGCCAGGATGGCAGCAATAATCCCGCCTATCTTCGATCCGGATTCCGAGAGTACGTCAACCAATGACCCGACACTATCCCCGAATGAGGAAAGACTTACATCCGCTTCCCCGAGCTGTGCAATGGCATTGGTGACTCCGGTTATATTGTCTATAGCCTTCTTTGATGACTTGTCCACATTCGTTTTCGCATTCGTGACATTCTGGGATGCTGTATTAAGCTTTTTCTTCGCCACCTCCTGCTCGGCATGTGTTCCACTTTCCAAGGACATATTATATTCATCCTGAGCCTTGGTCAGTTCCTCCTGAGCTTTTCTCAGATTGTCCAACTGGTCTGGAAGATCACCAAGCAGTCCGCCTTTGTCAATAATGGCGGATTGTATCCCGTCTAAAGCTTCGTCAACAACCTTTTTTTGCTCTACAGCCATATTCTTATACTCATCGGATTCACGGAACAGTTTCAACTGTGCCCTAACTTTGTCAAGCTCTTTTTTAGACACCTTACTTAAATCCCCGAATATCAACTCCCAATTGATCTCCTGCTTCAACTTCTCAACATCCAGGGCCGACAGAGCTTCCTCAAACTCCTTTTGCAGGGATGCGATCCTGCCTGCATCAGACTCACTATCCATCAAATTCCTGTATTTGCGCGTCAACGCCTCCTTTTTCCCTTGGAAGGTGCCGTATTTGATCAGATATTCGTCCCATGCACTTTCCTGCTCACGCAAACCCTCTTTCCTCTGACGTCTGGTGGTGTTGCTGATGATCGTGTCAAATGCCGACGTATCCACGGACACCGAGTACGAGTCAAAGGATTTTTTCACATAACGCTTGTTCTTTTTCGCCTTCAGTTCCTCCTCGGCCTCGAACTTTTCTTTCTCAAATCGGATTACAGCCTGGATATAGTCATCCTTCTGCCGCCGCAGAAGCGATATCTCCCTGCGGTTGTCAAGTTCCCGCTGTGCCAGTTCCTTTTCAGCCCCGGCCTCCATAGCATCAATACGGGTTTGGGCTATCCGGTATTCCAGTTCCTCCTCCTGACGCTGACGCTCCTGCAAATGTTTCTTCTGCAAGTCCTCCAGTTTCACACTCTGCGCATTAACCGCATTGGCTTTCTGAGGATCCACCTGGATATCCGTCTTGCCGGAAAGAATGGTGCGGGCCATGTCCCTGTACTCGCTGTCCGCATTTTTTTCGTCTGCAAGCCATGTTTCCAGCTGTTTCTTGTTCATCTTGATGAACTCATCCCGCATCTTGATCCTCTTCTCGTTGTCCTCCAGGGACTTCTCCAGACTCTCACCCCGCAGTTCCCGGATTCGGAGCTCAGCACCCTTGATCATGTCGCCATACTTCCTGACATCATCATCAATACGTGCCAGTGTGCCCGGAGTATTATCGAACCAGGAGGTGGAATATCCGGTATTGCTCATGGAAGAAGTCACATACACCCCTCCGGCCTGCTGCGCCTTCAGCGCGTTCTGGTATTTCTTCCTGTATTCCTCCAGATTATTCTCCTCTTCCTTGATGGCTTCCCGATTCATATATTCCAACAGTACCTTCTGCTGCCGCACGAACTCCCTGGCTTTGCCGCTGGAAATATCCAGTGCCTGTCCATATTCCCCCACTTTGGTTATCACTCCGGGAATATTGTCCGTGATTTTGGTGATGATGGAATTAAGTTCGGCCTGCTCATCCGAGGATAGTCTGGTCTTGGTCTTCAGCTCATCATACCGGTCCAGCAACGGCATATACTCGGAATAAAGGTTTATAACCCGTTCCTTCTGTTCATAAAACTTTTCATTGGCGGTGGATACTGTTGTATTGACAGTTTCAGCCATTCTGTTTTTCAAGCTGATCCATAAATATCCAAGCCAGGACAACCGTCTTCCTAGTTTCAATTTGGCATTTTCCAACCTTGCATCAGCCTGAGCAGCCTTGTCAGATGCGGATACATACAATCCGGATTGTGTTAGCTGGCGGTCTATGATATTGGACACCCCTTTCATGAAATCACCAGTTTTGGCAACCTCCTCATTGATTTCTGCGGCGGAAAGTCCCAGGTTGTCCAGTATAAGAAGCGACTTGCGCCCCAGACCGGTCACAATAGAGTCTGTCATATATTCCACACTTTGGCCGGTCTGCTGCGCCTTCAACTGGGCGAATGCCAGATATTTTCCCATATCATCAACCGGGATCCGGAAATCCTTTGCCTTGACCGTTGCTTTCATCAGCTCAAGATCCGACAAGGTTTCCTTAGTGGCAGTACGAAGGTTTGCAAGAAGATCAGGGCGGTCCAACTTCTCAAATGCATGAAGAACTCCGTCAGCCTGAATGGCCACCTCCACACTTTCCCTGACAAATTCCTTTGCTTTGGACATGCCGTTTTTGAAAAAATCAAGGGCAGCCGCTCCGGCGGACGCAAAAAATCCCACCACCATAGCTTTCATATTCCCCAGTTTCAGGAATGACCCGGAAGTTTCATTGGTTCCGCCACGCAGACGGGCCATCGCCTCTCGTGTTTCCTCCAGCTGCTTTTCCAAACGGGCATATTCTTCCGGATGAAGGGACTTGACAGTATTGTCCAGCTGTTTTTGAAGCCCGCGGGCCTCTTTGGCCAGTTCCGCATAAGTTTTCTCGGTGCTCTTCATGGAGGAGCGAAGGATCTTCACTTTCGTATTATTATCGGATATGGCTTTGGAATTGGAATTCAGCTCTGCCTCCAGACGTTTGTATTCGCCGGTAATCCCACTGCGCAAGGCGAAGAGCAAATTATCCGGTGTGAGCTGATTAATAGTAAGCAGACCGAATAAGAAACGGTATAATAATACGCCCGGGATTAAAGGAATGACGGCCGGAATAGACAGAATCAACGGAGCCGTCCGCAAGAGTTTGTATGTTTTAAGCGCCAATAAACCGATGATGGCAGAAGCTACAAAGCTGGCACCTACAAGCGTAAAACCAAAATCAACGATGAGTATGTTGCGGGTAATAACACTGATGGTACCGCCTAATGCCGTGACCCATAGTAAACGATACGGTGTATTGAAAATCATAGCGAAGCATACAGCCCCGACGGCAGCGGCTATCGCTTGAATCGGCGTTACCACAACCGGGGTAATATTGAGGTGGGTAAAGGTGGAGACATGGTCGAAATAGAGCGACATGGCGATACCCACGGACATGCTGCTTACAATCAGTAAAGTGTGCATGGCACGCGTCATACCGGATACGATATGGTTATTAATCATATCATCCACCGCATTGATCAGCGGCACACCGGGGATTAAAAAGAGGGTACAACTGACCATGGCATATATAATAGTGCCGTATTCAAAGGTTGTATTAATCAGATTGGCTGTAAAAGTAGCGGCAAAAGAGGCGGCTACTACACCAAAATAAAAATTGATTTGATAGTGATGGCAAATGTAGCGGGCAATAAAGCCGATAATGGCACATATTACAGTAACTAAAGCGGCTAAAAATGTACCGCCGAATAAAATACTGAAAGCGCCGCAAGCGAAACCGGCCGCAAGGCCGTGAAAGGCTACCGGGTATTTAGGCGGTGCCTCAGCGATAGTTTTCAGATGAGCCTCAAATTCATCAAGGCTGTAATTTTCGTTGATGGCTTTCCAGGTTAATTTTGACAATGTAGATAATATTGTCATGTTTACGCCGTGCAACGGCGTTTTACGGAACACGGTGTAAGAGTGTTTTTCATCGTTAATGTTCAGCATTAATGTCATATAGGTAATATGAATATGAACATATTGAGGCGGAATCCCCATATAAGAGGCGGCGCGCATCATATCACGTTGAATGTGATTGGTGTTGGCGCCGTTTTGCATAAGTAATTGGCCAAAGCAAAGGAGCAGTTCCATTTTACGGTGGATGGCGACAAACGGTTCACACATAATTTGGTAGTTTGACGGACCGCGGGAACAGCATTTGTCGTGCTTGTTCTGATGTTGGTGGCTCCGCGAACGTGTGCCGCCGTGACCATGAGTACTATGGCTTGTATGTTGTGTTTTATCAATGCTCATAGAATGAGTCCTTTCTGTTAGTTTCAGTATTTACAGATAATTCTTAATTTGTGTCTATGTATAGTATAGCAGAAGTGTGTCTGTTTTATGACAGATATAGATAATTATCATAAATAGGGCAAAAAAATGAAAATCGTATATTGAATTTGCATACTGAAAATAATATTCTTTATTTTTTAATGGCGTTTTGTTCTTGATTGAGGAATCATTCATGACGAATGAGAAGGGGGCGGTGTTAAAAAGTGGGGGTGTTTTTTATATGTTCCGAAAGATTTAAAACAATCGGTGGTAAAAAGTGGTGTTTTTTCGATTTTTTATTCTGGCGGTGGTGCAAAGTGGAGCGATTCAAATATGACTGTTTTATTTTATCGTACATACAGACCAAAAACAGAAACAAAAAATCGGTTAAGTGAAGCCAATTTACGATTAAATGTTTGCTTTTAAAAATTTTTCTTTAAATTTTGCTAAATTTTGCAGATTTTATTGTTATTAAGTGGGGGAATGTGGTAGAATTTACCATATAGTGGTAGATAAGATAGGGAACGTGTAAAAGGAGGTGAGACAATGATGTTCATGGGTGAGTTTTCACATACCATTGATACGAAGGGACGTTTAATTATTCCGGCAAAATTGCGCGAACAATTAGGGGAGTCCTGTATCATGACCAAGAGCTTCGATAATTGTCTCGCAATTTATACGTCCGAAATGTTTGCCGCCAAAGCAGCAGCACTGATGAACCAGCCAAACGGTAAGGCCGGTGTTCGCGGTCTTAAACGTCAGATTTTTGCTAATGCCAATGAACTGGAATTCGACCGTCAAGGGCGTATTTTGGTACCGGCTACATTGCGCGAATATGCCAAACTGCAGAAAGAGGTTATGGTAATCGGCGTAGCCGATCATGTGGAAATCTGGAATCGTGAACATTGGATGGCTTACCAGGAAGATATGGATGACAATATGGAACAATTGTCTGAAAACATGGAAGATTTTTTGCTGTAAGCGTTTTATTTTAAATTGATTTTATAAAGCTAAGCTTGAAAGCTCTTTTAAAAAGATGTTTTAAGAGATTTATTGACGGCTTATTTTTAAGTAATGCAATACTATAGCGATATAGTGAATGTTTGATTAAGGGTTGAGCATAATTGTGAAAACGGAAAGGAGCGGCCCCATGGAATTTTATCATGTAAGCGTGTTGCTGAAAGAAACAGTAAACGCCGTTTTAACGAATCCCCATGGGATTTACGTAGATTGCACGCTGGGCGGTGCGGGGCATGCCCATGCGTTAGGTGAGCAATTGGCTGCTGACGGTTTACTCATCGGACTCGATCAAGATGAGGTGGCGTTGGCGACCGCGACTGAACGTTTAGCAGATTTAAACTGTCGCGTTATGACGATTCCCACCAATTTCAAAGATTTAAAAGCGGCTTTGACGAGTCGGGGCATTACTGAGGTAGACGGATTTATCTTTGATCTCGGCGTATCAAGTTATCAACTTGATACGGCTGAACGCGGTTTTTCATACATGCATACAGAAGCTAAAGCTGACCCGACTCACTTGGCATACGTATGGATATGCAGGGCTCGTTAACGGCAGCCGATGTGGTGAACGGTTACAGCGAAGCCGACTTAGTCCGCATTATTCAGGATTATGGCGAAGAGCGTTGGGCAAAACGTATTGCTCAATTTATCGTCACGGCTCGTGAGGATAAACCGATAACGACTACAGGTGAATTAACCAAGATTATTAAACAAGCTATTCCGGCTGGGGCAAGACGTGAAGGTCCGCATCCGGCAAAACGAACATTCCAAGCTATACGCATTGAAGTAAATCAGGAATTGGCTATTTTAAAAGACAGTTTTAAAGATGCTGTGGATTTATTAAAACCGGGCGGTCGCATCGGGGTTATTACATTCCACTCATTGGAAGACAGGATTACTAAACAGACTTTCAAAGAGCTGAGTACCGGTTGCATTTGTCCGCCGGAACTGCCGGTTTGCGTATGCCACCATGTGGCGGTAGTTAAAGCGAGAAATAAAGCGATTGAGCCCGGCAACGAAGAAGTAACGGCAAATCCGCGAGCACGGAGTGCCAAGTTACGCGTGGCCGAGAAGGTATAGATAGATAGCGGGGGTTGATTATATGTTAGCGAGAAAGACAGTCGGCGTAAGGGTTGCACAACCGACGGCGAGACCATATATACCAACACAAACACGTCGAGCGAAACAAGTTGGTGTATTCAGTAACGCATCGCCGGAATTGAAACAAATTTTAATGTTATTAGTTATTGCAGGCATTATGGTAGCCGCTATTTTGGGAGGGCGCGTGGTCAAAGCCGGCGCCGGTTACGAATTGGTAAGCATGCAACGTGAAATGGTACAACTTACCAGAGATAATGAAGAATTGAGTTTGGAAGTGGCGGAATTAAAATCGCCGACACGAATTCAGCAGATTGCGCAAGACAAATTGGGAATGGTTTTGCCCGATGCTTTTGTGTACAACAGCAAAGGTACTACTGTAGAACGTGATGTGAATGTAACACCTCACATCAGGGACTAAACTACAGTATGAGGCAGCTCCGGAAGTGAGCTGCTTTCCTTGTTTGAGATGGAGGAAATATTGTGAAAACAGTACAAGAGTTAGTAAACGTTATATCCGATGTAACCGTGAAGGGCGCTGTTGATATGGCAGTTAGTCATATTACGGCGGATTCCCGAGAAGTTAAAGCAGGCAGTTTATTTATTTGTCTCACAGGCGCTCATGTAAACGGGCATGATTATGTCAACAAAGCTGTTGAAGCCGGTGCGGTGGCCATATTGGCATCGGAGCCGATTGAGGTGTCGGATACGGTTACGGTGTTGACGGTAAAAGATACACGTATCGCCATGCAGCAATGTGTACCGTTCTTTTATGATTATCCGGGATGCAAGATGCGCATGATTGGGGTTACCGGTACGAACGGTAAAACGACTACGACTCATATTATCGGTCATATCTTACGTGCCCAAGAGTACAAAGTGGGAATTATCGGTACTGTTCACGTTATGATTGGCGATAAAACCTATCCGATTCATAATACAACCCCGGATGTAGTTGATTTACAGCATATTTTATCACAGATGGTGGCAGAAGGGGTAACTCATTGCATCATGGAAGTATCTTCTCATGCATTGGCTCTTAATCGTGTAGCCGGTGTAGAATACGATACGGCTGTATTTACTAACTTGACGCAAGACCATCTCGATTTTCACAAAACGTTTGAAAACTATTTGGCGGCCAAATGTAAATTATTTGAACAGGTAAGTGCTCCTAATCAGCATAAAAAGAATAAGGGCGCTGTCATCAATATTGACGATCCGTACGGCGAAAGGGTTATGGCTAAAAACTCTGCACCGCTTATTACCTACGGTACGAAAGGTAAAGGTACCTTGGAAGGTGAAAATCTTACGATTACCGCTAAGACTTCCGCTTATGACATTGTGTATGAAGGTAAAGAATATCCGATTCATATGCGCATTACGGGACTCTTTAATGTATATAACACCTTGGCGGCTATCGGTGCTTGTCTCTTTGAAGGCGTAAGCATGGAAGATATTATTAAGGCACTTAGTGATTTTACGGCTGTACCGGGACGCTTTGAACTGGTGGAAGAAGGACAACCTTTTGCCGTAGTTGTTGACTATGCTCATACACCGGACGGTTTGGAAAATATTTTGCAAACGGCTCAGAAAATCGTAGAACGACATATTATTGTGGTGTTCGGTTGCGGCGGTGACCGTGATGCAACGAAACGTCCGATTATGGGACGTATTGCTGCACAATATGGTGATGGAATTTTTGTAACCTCTGATAATCCGCGTACGGAAGATCCGGAGAAAATCGTGGCTCAAGTGGCGGAAGGTGTGAAAGAAGGTCTTCGTGAAGGTTCGGTATATACGGTTATTACGGATCGACGCAGTGCCATTCATGCAGCCATTAAGGCGGCCAAGGCCGGTGATGTGGTGATTATAGCCGGTAAAGGCCATGAAGATTATCAGATTTTAAAAGATAAAACGATTCATTTCGACGATCGGGAAGTTGCCCGCGAAGCATTAAAGGAGAGATAACAATGGCAGAGTTTACGCTCCGGGAGGTGTTGACCGTAACAGGCGGTACCTATAACGGGGAAGCAAGTGAAACAACAGTATTTACTAATGTATCGACGGATACGCGCACCATTGAAGAAGGTTCGTTGTTTGTTGCCTTGACGGGCGATACCTTCGACGGTCATGATTTTCTGCCGCAAGCGCAAGCTAACGGAGCGTTGGGTGCTTTGGTTAAACCGGGGCATACAATTAAAAATCTCATCTGTGTAGAAGTAGAGTCTCCTTTATTGGCGTATCAGCAATTGGCAAATTATCATCGTCGACGTTTTGATATTCCCGTAGTGGCCGTTACCGGTTCATCGGGGAAAACCACAACTAAAGAAATGATTGCCGCTGTATTGGGTATTAAGTTTAATGTATTAAAAACCGAAAAGAACTTTAATAATGAAATCGGTTTGCCTAAAACTTTGTTACAGCTTACCGCCGACCATGAGGCCTGCATCGTTGAAATGGGGATGCGCGGTCTCGGTCAGATTGACGAATTGGCTCGTATTGCCGAACCGATGGTGGGGGTAATCACCAATGTAGGTAACAGTCATATTGAATTGTTGGGGTCTCGTGAAAACATTGCGAAGGCTAAGAGTGAACTGATTCAGCACATTCCGGCAACGGGGACGGCTATTTTAAACGAAGATGATGAGTTTGTTCGTCAGATGGGGAATTTGACGGATGGCAAAATTATCTATTACGGTATAAAAGAGAAAGCCACTATTTCGGGTTTTAACTTACGTTATAAAAAAGACGGCATTAAATTTCCCTGCCGCAGTTTTGATGAAGTATTTGATGTGTTTTTACCGATGATCGGGGAACACAATGTATATGATGCTTTAGCTGCGATTTCGGTAGGTCGTGCCTTGGGTGTATCTTCGCAAAAAATCGCTAAAGCATTAGGCGCTTTTAAAGGCATGTCGATGCGTCAGGAGATCGTTTCTTTCGGTGATTTTGTTGTATTAAATGATGCGTATAATGCCAATCCTATGTCCATGGCTGAATCTATTAAAGCATTGGGCCAACTTGACGGTAAACGAAAAATCGCCATGCTCGGTGATATGCTTGAATTAGGTGAGTTTTCCGAAGAACATCATCGTGAAATCGGCCGATTACTGGTAGCGGAAGGTTACGATCAAGTGTATACTTTTGGTGAGGCCGCAAAATTTATTGCCCGCGAAGCCAAGTCGGCCGGTATTCGAGTGGCCAAGATTTGCGACAGCCATTTGGATATGGTGAATGCTTATTGTGATATACGGGCTAAGGGCGATGTTATTTTGGTAAAAGGGTCGCGTGGTCTTCGCATGGAACGGGTAGTTACCGAATTTGAAGACAGAGAGGTACTTCAATAAGGACGTTTGTCCGGTTGTGGTAGTTTACAGCCGAACTTTTTTAAAAAGCGAGAATTATATTTGCATTACAGCCTTATATGTACTACCATATATAACGGCCTTTATTTTTTGAAAGGTCGCGGCAGGTTTTAATATTTGCCAAACTGTGTAAAAAATAATGAGTTAATCGGCTTGATGAAGGCCGTAATGTAAGGAGCGATAGTTCGAATGACCATGCAATTATTATTTGCGTTTATTACTGCGTTGGTAATAACGTTAATACTAGGAAAAATAGGAATACCTTTATTACGACAGTTACATGCGCAGCAAAGCATACGAGAAGACGGGCCGCAAGCCCATTTAGCCAAAGCGGGCACGCCGACTATGGGCGGTATTTTCATGCTGTTGGCTATGGTGGTGACCGTATGGGTGTTTGCACCGTTTCAAATGGCTACGTGGGTATTGCTGTTCTTAACATTAGGTCATGGTTTATTGGGCTTCTTGGATGATTTCATTAAGTCAGTTAAAAAACGTAATTTAGGCCTTACGGCTAAGCAGAAATTATTGGGACAAATTATTATGTCCGCCGTATTCTGCTATATTGCAACGGAAGTTATGGTTATTCCGACTACTGTTTGGATCCCGTTTGTAAATACCACTTTTGATTTAGGTATGATGTATTATGTGTTGGTATTTATCATTATTGTGGGTACCACCAATGCCGTTAACTTGACGGACGGGCTCGACGGTTTGGCTGC
>ENA-OPSG01001125-OPSG01001125.1-human-gut-metagenome-genome-assembly--contig:-NODE-1125-length-13911-cov-4.537168_pt1 | contig 13911 bp, 10 predicted proteins | sample MGYA00241454_ERZ501900 | MGnify/ENA primary metagenome ERZ501900 (study PRJEB25962, sample SAMEA2042225) | human gut metagenome | biome: human gut; feature: human-associated habitat; material: faeces... | reverse complement strand
GCTGACTGAAGCTGGTCAACCAGACTTTTGCAAGCCTCGGGCTTTTAGCCCGGGGTAGTTGACCAAATTGATTATTTCAGAGATCTATTTGATGAAAAAGGAATATTGGTACAAACGACAATTACACATCTGGGACCTCAGCCGTAGAAGTAGCCGTAAGGGAAATTCCGACTTTAAATAATACTTTCTCCATCGGGCTTTTCACTTTTTCATCCAGCAGGACAGTCCTATCTTCTTCCTTTGAGTCCTCAACTTCTTACTTCTTTTTATTATCCTAATCAAGACTCTTGCGTGATGGGAACGCCAAAACCTTCTAAGACAATCCATCGAACTTTCTGTTCTGCTTGCAATCTTTCACCAATAGCTTTTCCCAGAAAAATGTGTAAGACTTTCTCAGATGAACACGGCATTTCTCAAACAGAAGTTACTTCTTCTTTGCTTTCTATTCCTTGCTTCTATTACACAAGCAAAAGAAGAAATCACTATTGGCCTCATTGATACGTTTGATCCCGACTTTTATCTCGAGACTTTTGTACCAACTGTCGAGCATTTGCAAAAAGAGTTGCCTAACTACAAACTAAAAATCATTGAGATATCACCGAAAAACATCATTGAAGAGACTGAAAAACTTAAACCTCAATTCCTTATAGCGTCAGCGGGCGACTTCTCTACCTTAATGAGCTTAAAAGGAGCGCAACAGATAGCTACAGTAAAACGTCCTCAAGCCATCAACGCTGAAAAAGCCGTTTTTGCAACTTTTGTCGTCAAAAATGATCGGAAAGACCTTCAGACTCTCCGAGATCTAGAAAATAAACCCGCAGCTGCGGCTACCGAAACTGACTTTGAAGGTTGGCTCGTTCCTCTCGGCGAAATTGCCGATGCCGGATTCAATCCGGAAAAATTCTTCAAAAATGTTAAGTTCACGGAACATCAGTTCCCGGACGTCCTAACTCATCTAAAAGTCGGAAATGTCGACGTGGGAATTTTTGGGCCATGCCAATTAGAGCGATTGGCAGAAAACGGAGAAATTAATAAATCAGATTTTCGAGTGATAGGACTTAAGGATCCGAAAGAGTTATGCGCACGGTCCACGAAAATGTATCCGGACGTCGTGTTTTGTTCGATGGACGGCGCACCCTCTCAAGCAGTGAAAGCCATTACGCTTTCCCTGCTCTCTTTTCCTCCTCAGCAAAATAATTTTGAATGGATTCCGGCAAGCAGTTTTTATCAGGTTTTTGAATTGCTGAAATCTTTAAAGCTCGGTCCGTACCGGCATTTAAGAGAAACTACCGTTAAAGACTTTCTGGCTGCGCATAAACTCGAAATCGGGCTCTTTTTTGCGCTGGTAATTGCCGTGCTGATTCACATCGTCCGCGTCAATATGCTGGTTCGCCTTCGGACGGAAGAACTTAAAGCTTCTATTGCCGAACAGCATTTAATCGAGTCACGAGCATTGGAAAACCGCGAACGGCTCGAGATGCTGGAAAAAAGCCGCGTAATCTCTCAGCTAAGCTCCATGTTTGCTCACGAAGTTAAACAGCCAATCACCAATATCCTTTATTACACCAGCGGTTTGAAAGTTCTTCTTGAAAAACTAAAAATAAAAGATAACCAAGTAGAAATGGTACTGGATAAGCTCAGAGAACAAGCCCTGCGGACCGCCGATATTGTTGACCACGTAAGAAGCTACGCCAAACACAGACCGTCTAAAGAAGTTGAGTTCGATTTAATCCCAACCGTCCTGCGTGCTTTGAAAAGTATTAAAGAGCAAGAAAGAAAAGGCGTAGAAGTTAGAACTGTTTTTCCTAGCGAAAGCATTTCAGCTAAGGGAGATCCCTTTGAGATTGAATTGGTAGTTCTTAACCTTCTCAAGAATGCCCTTAGTGCCGTCAAGGACGTATCATCCCCGGAAGTCACTATTACGATTACAGAAAATGAAGATAAGATCCGCGTTCATATTGCCGACAACGGCCCTGCTCTTTCTGATGAACAGTTTGAAAAACTAGGGAAGCCCATCCAAAGCAAGAAATCCGACGGATTAGGAATCGGCCTCTCAATTGCTCTTAGTATCATCGAAAGCCACGGAGGCCACTTGACCTTTTCCAGAAACCAACCAAACGGCTTGATCGTAAGCTTCTCTGTAGAATACGCTGCGAATAAGGAGAACCACAATGGCTAACCTAACACCTCTCGTCCGTATCGTTGACGATGATCCCACTATTTGTGACTCTCAGTCTTTCTTTTTGCAGTTAGCCGGCTGGCAAACCGTCACCTACCAGGATCCCGTAACCTTTTTGGAACGAGACGATTGGGATCGGCCGGGATGCATTATCTTGGATGTGAGAATGCCTTCTCTCTCTGGATTGGAAGTGCAGCAGGAATTGAATAAACGCGGCGTTGATTTGCCGATCATTTTTCTCTCGGCCCACGGTGACATTGAGATGGCGATGAATTGCGTTGAGCAAGGAGCTTTCAATTTTCTAGTTAAACCTCCTATCCCAGAGAAGCTTAAGGATTTAGTTGAGAAAGCCATCAAACTGAATAAGTCTCAGAGAAAAATAAAAAAGGAAACCAAAGAACTACAGAAACTTTTTAGTCAGCTGACGTCGACCGAGCAAATGGTAGCCCGTCAGGTAGCTAAAGGTTTAACCAACAAAATGATCGGCGAAGTATTGGATATGTCGGAAAGGACCGTTCAATCACATCGGAGCAAAGTTTTTGCAAAGCTGGACGTTGGAAATGCAGTAGAACTTTTCCAATTCCTTAGCGACATGGATAATTCCTCAAACCTGTAACCGAACAAAAAGATGAAACGCCGCGCACTAAACTCTTTACTTGCCTTCTTCAGCTTAGGTTTCGGTTTTGCCCCGTCTATTGCCAAAGCTGCTATTACTTCCTGCGATGTGCTTGTAGTTGGCTCAGGCGCTGCCGGTCTTTCGGCTGCTTTGGAAGCTGCTGACGCCGGATGCAAAGTTATCCTTTTAGAAAAAGAAGCCTTCGTCGGCGGAGATACTCTGCGTTCAGGCGGGTTTTACAATGCTCCCGATCCAAAAATCCAAGAGCTCATTCATGTAACCGACAGTCCGGAATTCTTCTATCAACAACTTGAAGAATCAGCCAATGGAAAGGGCGATCCGGCCTTACGCAAAATACTTGCTTATAACTCAGTCGACACCTTGGAGTGGCTGAAGAAACAAGGTGTGGTCTTTGAAGAAAGAGTATTTCAAATTTACGGTTCCAAACACCCGAGAAGCCACAAACCAAGCCTCATCAGCGGCACTTCATATATCCAAAAATTATCTGAAGCCTGCCTTCAACGCGGGGTTAAGATAATGACAGGTTCCTACTTCTCGGACTTTATTGTTGAAGGTTCAAATGTTATCGGCGCTTTTGTAGAACACAAAGGCATGCGCCAGCAGATTCATGCCAAAACAATTGTATTGGCAGCGGGCGGATTCGGAAATAATCCGGAAATGGTCAAACGGTATGTTCCAAGCCTTAAATTCGTATTTTCTGATTCTCGCGGGCACGGAAGTGTCCTGCAGAAGGCAATTGATCTCGGCTTAAAGGCGGAAAACATGGATATCGTGGAATGCGTCCCGGAAGGATCGTTTCTTGATCAGTTCTCGGCCCGTATTTATGTTTTTGTGAAGAACACGTTTTTCGTTAATGAAAATGGAGAACGATTCGTTGATGAAGCCGCTCAGCGCAACGTCATCAGCAAAGCGCTTATCGCACAAGGCAACAAAAGATGCTACACAATCGTAGGATCGGAAAACATTTCGAAGATGGGCAAAGACTTGAGAAAAAACCTTTACCGAGCCTATTTCGCTGGACAAGTTTGGAAGGCCAACACATTGGAAGAATTGTGCGAAATCATAAAAATTCCGTTTGCACCAATCAAAGCCTATGTTGAACAGGGAGACAGCTCAAAAACTCCCTCAGAGCCTCCTTTCTGGGCTGTGCGAATGTATCCCTGGATTCACTATACTTTAGGCGGCCTCTCTATCAACACGGACGCCAACTGCCTTACCACATCCGGACAACCGATTCCCAATTTATTTGCCGCCGGTCAGATAACCGGGAACGTTCACGGAGAAAATAGACTCGGCGGATGCGGACTGACCGATGCTTTTGTTTTTGGAAGAATCGCGGGACAAAACGCAGCAAAATTTGCAAAATCCCTAGCACAGTAAAATTCAAAAATCAATAGATCTTTAACTGACGACTTGGAAAACGTAACAAATTAAGATTTCCCCATACTTTCGATAAGTACATTGACACAAGGAGAAAAAATGAACACTTCCAGACGTTCTCTTTTGAAAGGCGGAATCATTGCATCAATGGCTACCGGCTTTGCAGCCATGCCCGCTATAGCTTCTGCAGCAGAAGAAACAAAGTTTCCTCAACATACTTATGACCTCGTTATCGCAGGTTTGGGCATCGGCGGCATCGTCACCGCTATCCGCGCCGCAGAAAACGGTTTGAAGCCAGTTGTTTTGGAAAAGATGGGCTCTGCTGCCGGCAATACTGTTTACTCCGCAGGTTTCATGCTTGGCGTCAACACAAAGATGCAGCAGGAAAAAGGTTTGAAGACCGGCGACACCACTGAAAAATTCTACGAAGACATGATGAAGGTCTCTCAAGGCAGAGGAGATCCAGCTCTCACACGTCTTGTCGCTGAAAATGCAGATGACACACTGAACTGGCTTCACGACTATGTCGGCGTTAAATACGGTGTCGGTGCCAAATTGGTTTGGCCGATGCTGCAGAGAGCTCACTTAACAATCGGCGAAGAAAAGCCGGGCGGAAAACAGTTGATGAGCTATCTCTTGAAAAAAGCAAAAGAGTTGAATATTCCTATCATCTACAACGCCAAAGCCGTTGAGCTCCTAGACAATCCTAAGAACGGTACCGTTACCGGCGTCAAGGTTAAGACCGCCAAAGGTTTTGAAGAATACATCGGCAAACTCGGTGTTGTCATGGCAACCGGCGGTTATTCTGCTAACAAGATGATGCTGACAATGATGGCAGGTGTTCCAGCAGCCAACATGCCAGTCCGCGGTTCCAACACCGTTACCGGCGAAAGCATTCTGCTGACAGCTCCTTATTTCCCGCGCGTTGTCAACGTTGATCAATACCACTGCGGTCCTATCCACGGCCCAACAGGTGCAAATCCGTTGAACATCGTCAATACCGGTATCGCAGTTTCTAAGGAAACCAAGAGATACACCAACGAAGGCCACACATACGTTGAAATGTCCCGCGACACAGCCGCTAAGACAAAAGACAACTGGGGCTACATGATTGTTGACGAAGATACTCATAATCTTCCGATGCTCAAGAACGACTGGTTTTCTTATGCTTCTAAGAAAGCTCCTGTTTATAAGGCCAATACCATCGAAGGTCTTGCAAAAGAAGCCGGGTTAAATCCTGAAGAATTGAAGAAGATTGTTAATGAATACAACACAGCCTTGAAGGAAGGCAAGCTTGATCAGCTCACTCCTCCGAACACCCATAAGAATCCGCGTCCAATTCTTAAGGCACCTTTCTATGCCGTTCCGTTCCAAGGCGGTATGACAGCTACATTCGGCGGTCCGCTTATCAATACTAAGGGCCAAGTTCTGGATACAGAAGGCAAGCCGATCAAGGGATTGTATGCGGTCGGCAACGCCGCAGGCGGTCTCTTCTACGACAACTATGTCGGCGGTGCTCAGCTGACTTCCGCTTCCGTTATCGGCAGAGCCATTGCTGATCACATGAAAGCCTTAATGCAATAGGAGCTCATTGAATGAATGTCAGAATTTTTCAGGCTCTGTGCGTATCCGGCTTGCTGATCTTTTCCTGGAATGCATCGGCGCAGGTACAGCTCCATGGCAAACATGCACAGATGAATATGCAGTGTGACACTTGTCACGGTCAAACCAGACCTCGAGAAGTTCCCGATGAATCAGTTTGTCTTACATGCCATGTCAGCAGGGACGCCGTCAAGCAAAAGACTGCAGCACTCAAGCCTAATCCTCATTACGGCCACAGCGAGTCTCAGCCCTGCGGAGACTGCCACAAGCAGCATGAACCATCGGTTTTGACATGCGATCAATGCCACAAGTTCGGCTATAAGACTCCTTAGTTCCTTTTAGAAGAAAGGCCGACGAAATTGCCGACCTTTCTTTTAGGAATGAGATCCTCCTTACCGCCTTAATGGCGGTTCTTTTTTGCGAAAAACATAAGTAAAAGAAAAGGCTGTAAGTCTCTTCCAATCAGAGGATTACAGCCCAATAAGCCAGAAGCAGTTACGTTACCTATCCGGAATATTTTTCATACACCCCCGAAATAATGTCTTCCACTAGTTTTCCAGCTTTTTCTAAGTCTTCAACGATGATTTGTTCAGCGTTAGTATGGTTCTTGGAATATCCCAAAGCCAGTACAACTGTTGGGATGCCGTGGCGGTTATAGTGATTCCCATCGCTACCTCCGCCGCCTTTCTGACAGAATCCTTCAATATCTTGCTTCTTCAGAGCTTTTTTCACAGTTTCAATAACTTCTGAATCTTCAGGAACATTAAAAGTGTGATATAGCGTTGTAACAGATACATCAATCGTAGTATTGAATTTTTGAGCCGTCTCCTCGAAGATTTTGCGCACCTGCTGCAGGTATTCTTCCAGCTCTTTGTCATCTGTTCCTCGAGCCTCTCCGGTAATAACGACTTCATCACACACGACATTGGTGCCCGACCCCCCTTTAATCATTCCGAAATTAGAAGTAACGTTAGGAGAAATCCTTCCTTCAGGCATCTGAGCCAAGGCATGAGCTGCTACTTTAATAGCATTTAAGCCTTTCTCAGGTTCATTGCCTGCGTGGGCCTTAATTCCTTTGACGGTCACAATAATTTTGCATTTCGTTGGAGCCTGCTTAACGATACGGCCGATTCTTCCGGGACAATCGAGGACATAACCGAATTTAGCCTTCAGTTCCGGAAAATTCAGCTCTTTAGCGCCGATTACTGCCATTTCCTCACAAACGGAAAACACTACTTCTAAGTCGCCGTGAGGTTTGCCAGAGGCTTTCAGTCTTCGCACTCCGTCCATAATGGAAACCAGACCGGACACATCATCAGCAGCAAGTATAGTAGTCCCATCACTCTTGATCACGCCATTTTCTTCATCAAAAACGGGCGTAATTTTTCCAAGATTCCGGACTCTGTCCAAATGCGCTGAAAAAAGGATTGTAGGAATATTTCGTTTGCCTGGGAGGCGAGCAATGAGGTTGCCTGTATTGCCTCCGACTTTCTCAGCTGTACCGTCTTCAGCCACAGAAAAGCCAATCTCTTCGAGTTTTTTCTTCACAACATCAGCAATGGCTCTTTCGTCTTTCGAATGAACGGGCAACTTAACGAGTTCTAAAAACTCTTGAACAATAGGTGTATTTTGCATTCACATTCCCCAACCTAAAGAACATAGAGAATGAAAGTTGCTGTTGCCAAAGCACAAAGCATTGGGATGCAAATCCAGCGAGTAACTGCGATTGGGGAAACCTTAGCGATTCCTGCACAAATAATCATGGCACCTGCGACCGGAGAAAGAGAACGGCCGATACCACCGGACAGAACTGTCATCGCACCCATATTCATGATTTCCAAACCGAACTGAGGAGCATGTGCACTTACAGCATTGTTGAAAGCGATGGAAGCTGCTTCACCAGAACCTGACAATACAGCGACGAAGAACGGACCGACTACAGAAGCTGCTTTGGCAATCATTGGAGAGCCAGACATATAATCAATCAGAGCCTTGATGATACCGCAAGATTTCAAACCAGCAACGAAAATATTAGCTGCGATGATGATGCCGAAGATAGACCCGAATGCATCGCCCATACCTTTAAAGAAAGTCTTTGTAATGCTGCCGGGACCGGTTCTGGTTGCCAACATGGCAATAACAGCACCAATAATCATGGCATGGGAAACAGGCATCTTAAGGAACTTAACGTAGCCAAAGTTTCCAAGCATAAGAATTGCCAAAGGAAGAAGAGGAACGATGGCCAAGAAGATGTTAGGCTTGAAATCAGCCGGTAGTTCTCCAGCGCCTTCTTCTAATTCTGTATCCTGATAAAGCCCTTTCTTTCTCATATAGTAAGAAAGGCCAATCAAAACACAAGAGGCAACAACTACTGAAGAAATCAAGGGAAAGTAAACCAGAGAAACGAAGTCAACGCCAGTCTTACCTGCAAGCTCAGCCACAATTGTCGGATGAACGTGCCCCGGGTTCAAGTTGCCGCCATATAAACCAGCCATAATTGTTGCGGCAGCAATTGGCGCTGGAACCCTAGCAGCCATCAAAAGTGGAATCAAGATTGTGCCTACTGCTGCAGAAGTACCTGCGGCCGAAGGAATGGCACTATTAACTACCATTGTTGCTAAAGCAGCACCAACGATAACGAATGGACCAGCCTTCTTAAGGAGTTTTACAAAGAAAGCGATAAGATGAGTATGACATCCTGTGAGCTTGATGACGGCTGCGAAGCCCATACAGGAAATAATGACTTCAAAAATCTTTGCTTGCTTCATGGAAGCGGAAAAAGATTTAAGAGGTTCCAGCGGATCAGCTGCAAGGCAGGCAAGCGCCAACCCTCCAGCGATAAGAACCATTCTAGTTTCATATTTTCTAATCAGTGCCCAGACCATCACGGCGACGATCACGGCAGCAATCAACATAGTCATGAAAATCTCCTTTTTGAGGTTGATTTGTAATTTGATTCGCCGGCCCTCTAATGACTGTCGTAGGACAGCAGATCTTTCCCGCAATGTCGCTGTGATGATTGGATTACGGTCTTAGATCTTGGAAAGACCTGGCAAAACTTTAACGTTTCAAAATTAGCTTCCGAAGAGGCTAGAGCCAGACCTGTAATACCCGTTGTCTGATGTGACCAGTATCAATTTTTATCTTGTTTCAATCAATATCCTGAGCCACCTTTTCATTACGTTTGAGGTAATGAATCTAAGACATAAATATTTACTAAATAACTAGCAACTAATTGTTTTTTATAAATTTAATAAGAAAAAGAAGTGAACTATTCTCCAAGGTTAGGCACCAAAAATCAGAAAAACTCTTAGCTTCTCTTTAAATGTTTTCCTCCCTCGAAAAAGCCCTCATTTATTTGACGGCATTCGATTCCGCCGCGTATATACAGGAACATTCGTAGCCTGTTATGGGGTGATGTTCTTTGGTCTCCTTCTTATTTTGCTGCAAGTTGTGGGGGTGCTCCTATTTCTATTATCAAACAGTACATTGAACAACAGAATACGCTTGACTGAAAAATCTCATATTCGACCCTTATATCACCGTCCTAAAGGACGGTGTTTCACAAGTCTGTCTGATAAAAAAAGAAACCCGGAGGAGAGAATGAATGGCATTCTATCGACCGGGATACTCAGGAGTTTATGGACAATCTTTATTCTTAAGGATTTCTACGATGGTATCCTGCTTTTACACTCACAACTTACAAAACAAGATAGCCTTTACCGTCTTTAATCTCTATCTTTGTTCCATACGGTTCAGAAAGTTTTTGAATGTGCTTTAATGTTTCCTCTGATCCAGATAGAGATGGAATGCCACGTTGAGATCTGGTGCCTTTTTGAGCCAAATCAATTGGATAAAGAACCACATTCTTTACTTTTCCGTCTTCAACTTCCCATGAAGGCAAAATCGAGCGCCAAATATTTTCTTGAACGATATAACCTTTAGTTCCGTTCTTGCTTCTATGATTCATGTAAGCGCCAATCTTTGTATCTATCGGAAGATTCTTACCGTGGAAGGCATCAAACGGCTGTCTTTCTACAGTTTCTGTTTGGAAAATAAAGTTCCCCAAGCTGTAGAAAATTACACCTCCTTTATAGACTTCAATACCGCGGAGTTCATGAGGACCATGTCCGATTACTACGCTGGCTCCAGCATCGATGCAAGCCTTGGCAAATCTTTCTACAAACTCTGCAGCTACCTGTGAGTCAGCTCCTTTCATTTCATGAGCATGAACGCTAACTATTACGATATCGGCTTGGCGGCGTGCTTCTTCAATTTCTTTAACCGTTCTTTCAACATCTTTTGGATTAGGAATTGTTTCGTTATACTCATCTCCCTCAGTGAGCATAAAATTCATATTTCCTAATGGAAGAGTTCCTTCCGGGAAAGGAGGCAAGTAGCCATTGCGAATCTTTTGTTCGGTTCTAGCGTTGATCTGAGAAATGTCTGAAAGAGTTTTTGCCATTGCAAAATGCTCAGCATTCACATGGTGCACTGTCCGAAAACGCAAAGGATTTAAACCCGGGCGCCCGATCATGTCCGCCCCCTGTCCTCCTGCAATTGCAGCAGGATCCAGAGTAGCGGTAACGCCGATCAAGGCAACTCTTGCATGCCGGGTCTCCAAATAACATGCCCGGGAGGCTTCCTGTAACGTATTGCCGGTACCAGTAAAGCACATCTTTCTTTCATTTAAATGACGAATAGTTGCGCTTACTCCCTCCTGACCAAAATCGCCGGAGTGATTATTGGCCGTATTAAAAATATTGAATCCGTAACGCAGCATGTCATCAAGCATAGTGGGATCCGTCATCGCCCAGGTACCTCCGCTTGTTGCAGCAGGATAACCTTCTTGACGATGGAAAGTCATTTCAAGATTGGCAAAGCTGACATCATGAGATCTGATTAAACTTTGAATTTCATCAAAACCTGGGTAACCACATTCGGCAACGTGTCTAGTAATAAAGCTGTCGCCAGAAGCTATAAAAGATACTTTCATCAGTGTCTTCCTCTGAGATCAATATTCATTAAATATACGTTGGATTTCTTTTGGATCTTGTGTCTTTGTAAGCGCTAACATCAGAAGGATTCTGGCTTTCTGAGGGTTATGCATCATTGCGGTTACATAGCCTTCCTTTGTAAATTTTCCGAGAGGTGTAATAAGACCAGAGCCGACTCGGGAAGCCGCAACTACTGCCACTCCCTGTTTAACAGCAGAAGCTAAACTCTTATTAACATCATTAGGCATATTGGCATGTCCTACACCCGCATTAACAATTCCTTTAGCTCCGTTTGCAACCATTGCGTCAACCAACTTACCGTCACTGCCCAGCACCACGTAGTTAACGTCAACTCTTGGAAGATCTTGCAGAGCTGAAACGTCAAATTCCGAGTTCACAGTATGTTTTTTAGCAGGTATAGAAACAAAGTACGGAACGTTATTTTGCATGTAACCGAGATAACCGGTATCAGGACACTTAAAAGTTGCTACATTCGTAGAATTTGTTTTAGTGACTCCGAAAGCAGGCGAAATCTGATCATTCATAACGACCATCACGCCTTTATCTTTAGCAGACTTGTCAGCTGCCAAAGCAACCGCGTTTACAAGGTTTAATGGACCATCTGCACTCAATGCTGTAGCAGGCCGCATGGAAGCCACCAACACTACCGGTTTATTACTCTTTGTGACCAAATTCAAGAAGTATGCAGTTTCCTCAAGAGTGTCCGTGCCGTGGGTTATCACAATCCCGTCAACCTTCGGATCCTTAAGCAGTTCGTTTACTCGTTTAGCGAGTTTGAGCCAGTCTGTTATAGATAATTTAGAGCTTCCGATATTAAAAACCTGCTCGCCGCTGATATTGGCAAACTTTTGTATTTCAGGAACTGCATCGATTAATTGTTGGACACCGACAGGCTTTTTACCCGCTCCCACCCCATAATCCGTTAGAGATAATGCACCCGCGCCCTTACTCGCAATTGTTCCTCCTGTAGCTAAGATGGCAACATTGGGCAGTTCGTTTTTAACGACTGTTTCATTCTTTGCAGGAACCGGAGAATCCGCTGCCGTTACAGGCATAGCGATGAAAGATGACAACGCAACAGTGATTGCAGCAATAATTAGAGGTCTTGAAGGTTTCATGTCTCAAATGCTCCTTGAAATAGCAACACAATGTACTTCTATATGGGATCCCTCTGTGTTTTAATTATCTTGGTTCACCACCTTTGAATCAATCACGAACGGTCCGGAAACATTAATGTCAGAGTAACGAAACCTCGCCTCACCAAGTCCTCAGGAATACAAATCCAGGCCTGAACTTTCTTTCAACATTTCCCATCTTTTTCTGCAACCGTGTAATCAGATAGATTTTTCATCTTCTAAAGAAAAACGAATCCGTAAATTCACTAAATCCGAAGAAAATAGTATCTTTCTTTTTGTTTTATTTAAGAATTCGAGGCTAATCTTAGAATCCTCAAATTTTTAACAGGTAATGTAACCGATAGGCAACTGTTGTCCGCTTACGAAACTATTTGTCCTTACCAGGACCTCGAGGCTTGCCTCTGAATTTGGAATTTTGACAATGATTGAACTACAGCACATAACACAGGAATATGACACTGCTGACGGAAAGGATAAGTTTTTCGCCTGCAAAGATGTCAATGTCAGCATCAAGCCCGGAGAAATCTTCGGAATTATCGGCCGAAGCGGTGCTGGAAAAAGTACTTTGGTTAGATGCATCAACCTTCTTAACAGACCAACTTCCGGAACTGTCATTGTTGACGGAAAAGATCTGACAAAAATGTCTGATGAAGAACTGCGCAAAGAAAGAAGACAGATTGGAATGATTTTCCAACACTTCAACCTTCTCTCTTCCCGTACGGTTTTCGACAACGTTGCTCTGCCTTTGGAGCTTGCCGGCGTCGGTAAAGCAGATATCCGGAAGAAAGTTGAACCTTTGCTGGAGCTTGTTGGTCTAACCGAACATGCGAACAAATATCCTTCGCAGCTCTCCGGCGGTCAGAAACAGAGAGTCGGCATTGCCCGTGCCCTTTCCTCGGATCCAAAGATTCTTCTTAGCGATGAAGCGACCTCCGCACTCGACCCGGAAACTACTCAGGCTACTTTGCAGCTCCTCAAAAAGATTAATCAGGAACTGGGCCTAACCATCGTCATGATTACTCATGAAATGGATGTCGTTAAGCAAATTTGCCATCGAGTCGTAGTGATGAATAAAGGACAAGTAATCGAAGAAGGAAGCGTTCTGGACGTTTTCCGCGATCCTAAGCATGAAGTTACGCAGGCTATGCTCGGAACCGCCTTAGCTGCACGAACCATCCCTGCTTCTATGAAAGAAAAGATTCAGAAGCTCATGCGCGGCACAGACTCTAAAGGAAGACCAATGCACTTGCTGCGCTTAACCTTTGTCGGATCCAATACGACGGAACCGGTTCTTTCCGCTGCTTGCCACAAATACGATCTTGACTTCAACATTCTTCTCGGCCAAGTCGACGAAGTCCAAGGCGAAAGCTACGGCACGCTTACCCTGGTAATGATGGGAGAAAAAGACGATTACCAAGCCGCCGTTGAATTCATTAAAGCCAATAACGTCAAAGTCGAGGAGTTAAGCGATGTCATCTAATATTATTCAACTGCTGTGGGACTCCTTTCTTGAGACCATATTGATGGTCGGTATTTCCGGAGGCCTCGGAGCCGCTATCGGCATTCCTTTGGGTGTGTTTCTTTTTATCACCTCTCCTAAAGGGATCATGCCGAAACCTTTAGCCAACAGAATTATCGGCACTCTTGTAAACGCCGTTCGTTCCACCCCATTCATCATTCTTTTGGTTGCCATCATTCCATTTACCCGTTTGATTGTGGGCTCTTCCATCGGTACCGTTGCCGCTATTGTCCCCTTAACTATCGCAGCTGCTCCTTTAATTGCCCGTTTAGTTGAAACCAGCCTTCGCGAAGTGGACAAAGGTCTCATTGAGGCAGCTCAATCCATGGGTGCCTCAAACCAGCAGATCATCATGAAAGTTTTGCTTCCGGAAGCTATGCCAGGCATTCTTGCCGGCTTAACCATTGCTTTCGTAGCCCTTGTCGGCAGTTCTGCCATGG
>ENA-OPSG01001122-OPSG01001122.1-human-gut-metagenome-genome-assembly--contig:-NODE-1122-length-13925-cov-10.571810_pt1 | contig 13925 bp, 16 predicted proteins | sample MGYA00241454_ERZ501900 | MGnify/ENA primary metagenome ERZ501900 (study PRJEB25962, sample SAMEA2042225) | human gut metagenome | biome: human gut; feature: human-associated habitat; material: faeces... | reverse complement strand
TAGTGCCTTAGATGAATCATTAAAGGAAATGCTTTTAAATGAAACAAAGAAAAAATTAATTGAATATCAAAAGAAATGTCTGTTTGTAACACATAGTCCAAAGGAAATGGAAATGATGTGTGATAATAAATTAAAAATAAAAAGGGGGAGATTGGAATAATGAAAAAGTTATTAAGTTTAATGTGTAGTTTATTAATGATTGTTACTTTATGTGGTTGTTCATCAACTCAAGATCAACAAGAAGAAGTAACATTGACATTTGCTGCTGCAGCAAGTTTGGAAAATACGTTTGAAGACAAACTTATTCCTGAATTTGAAAAAGAAAATCCAAATATCAAAGTTCAAGGTGTCGATGTGCGATTGAAGTACGACAGTCTTGCGGTTTTCCATACCCGGAGTAGCGGGTTTCTTTATCAGAACGTTTCCGGCTTCGTCCACCTTCGTTTCCAACTTATGTTTTTCTCCGAATGCTTTTAAGTAAGCAATGATTTTCTCTTCCTTCTTCGAAGGGCGCGGCACTTGGCAGATTTCCTCAAAATAGTGAAATACACCAGCCGGTTTCAAGTCTTTTTTTTCCATAATTATCTGAATTAGCGGCTGCCTTACATGTGTTTATGCAGCCTTCATTATCAATTGTCAAATATCAATTCTCCATTAAATTAACCACTTATTGCTAAATATGGTTAAATTGATTGACTATTTTATTCCCCTTTCTCTTTTTTTAGAGTAAAAAAGGCGAGTTAGTCCAACCAAAGCCCTATATTTGCACCCACAAAAATAGTAAAAACACTATTTTCATGTAACAAAATTAATGGAAATGCTTGATACAATATTGATAACTCTGTTAATAGTTGCTATTTGCATTGTTTTATTGGGTGTGAAGGTCTTTTTTGTGAAAGGCGGGAGATTCCCTAACGGGCATGTCAGTGGCAATAAGGCAATGCGCGATAGAGGTATCGGTTGCGTGCAGTCGCAGGATAGGGAAGCGCAACGCAAGTCCCGTTTTTCCATTGATGAATTGGAAAAAGCCTTAAACGATAGTATGAACTAATTTTAAAAAACAATATTTATCAATTATGAAGAGATTAAACTACCTCATGAACGGTCTGGCAGCTCTCGCACTGATCGTTTTATTTGCTCAATGTGCCGGCAATACTGATAAACAGACAACAAGCGCTCCTGCACAAGCCGGCGGATTATCGGAAATGAAAATTGCTTATGTTGAAATAGATACGCTTTTGGCAAAATACAACTATTGCATAGACTTGAATGAGGCTATGGTGAAGAAGGGCGAGAATGTCCGTCTGACATTGAACCAGAAAGCCAGCGAACTGGAGAAGCAGAAGCAGGAATTCCAGACAAAGTATCAGAACAACGCTTATCTTTCTCAGGAGAGAGCGCAGCAGGAATACAACCGCATTGCAAAGTTGGAGCAGGATTTGCAGAACCTGAGCAACAAGCTGCAGTCTGAGCTGATGAGTGAGAATGAAAAGAACAGCCTGCAACTGCGTGATTCTATCAATGCTTTCCTGAAGGAGTACAATAAGACAAAAGGTTACAGCATGATTATCAGCAATACGGGTTTTGACAACCTGCTCTATGCAGACAGTGTCTATAACATCACCCGTGAGATTCTGGATGGTCTGAATGCAAGATACTCTTCTCCGGTGAAGAAATAATATTTATCCTATGATATAAAAAAGGATCATATCCCAACATTTTATTATCTGATGTCAGCCGTTTCATTTCTTTTCCTCTTCTTCGTCCCAATTCTCATCTTCATATTCATAATCGAAGTCATCATCGGCATCTTCTTCATATTCATATTCAAAGTCCTCATCCTCACCCATGTCTTTCAACTCTTCCTGCAGTTTGGCAACATCTTTGGCGCGATGAACAATTGTTTCCGTACGGACACCTTCCAACTTATTGCTGTCCTTATTCAATTCTGTCCATAAAATATCCTTCAGCTGCTGTATCCCCAAGCCAGTTACCGACGAGATAAAGATATGCGGAACATTATCCGGCAATGTCGGCTCCAACATGGCAATCAGTTCTTCATCCAACATGTCACTTTTGGTAATGGCAAGCACACGTTGTTTATCCAACATTTCCGGGTTGAAGGTAGCCAACTCATTCAGCAGGATTTCATATTCCTTACGGATATCATCTGTATCACCCGGTACCATAAAGAGCAACAAAGAGTTGCGTTCTATATGGCGCAGGAAACGAAGTCCCAGTCCTTTTCCCTCACTGGCCCCTTCAATAATTCCGGGAATATCCGCCATGACAAAAGATTTTCCTTCGCGATAGGACACGATACCCAAATTCGGCTCCAGCGTAGTAAACGGATAATTGGCTATTTTAGGACGTGCCGCCGATACGGTAGACAATAAAGTGGATTTCCCTGCATTTGGAAAACCTACCAAACCTACATCAGCCAACAGTTTTAATTCCAAAATAACCATCAGCTCCTGCATGGGTTCTCCCGGTTGTGCAAAACGTGGCGCCTGACGGGTTGCTGTACGGAAGTGCCAGTTTCCCAATCCCCCACGTCCTCCTTTCAACAGAATTATTTCTTGTCCGTGTTCGGTGATATCACAGATATATTCACCTGTTTCAGCATTATAAACAACTGTACCACAAGGCACTTCAATAACTTTGTCTTCACCATCTTTACCAAAGCTTTTGTTCTTCGATCCATTGCCGCCGTGTGTGGCAAACACGTGGCGGTCATACTTCAGGTGAAGCAATGTCCAATAATTACGGTTTCCCCGCAAAATAACATGACCTCCTCTACCGCCATCACCACCGTCAGGGCCACCATTGGGTACATACTTCTCACGACGCATATGCGCAGAGCCTCGCCCGCCCTTACCCGAGCGGCAATATATCTTCACATAATCAACAAAATTCGATTCAGCCATAATTAATAATTTACTAATTTATCAATTTACTAATGTGCCAACGAAACTGTACTCCATGTATCATTATGCAGACTGACACATTGGCGGACTGCTGCATCAGCACATTAGCATATTACTATAATTTTTCAACAGCAGCAACAATGTCGGCAAAAATAGCATCCATCGTACCCAAACCGTGAATGTGCTGATATTTACCTTCGTTCTTGTACCAGTCAATCAGCGGAGCCGTCTGCGAGTGATAAACAACCAAACGTTTCTTTATTGTTTCCTCGTTATCATCCGCACGTCCCGATTCCTGTCCACGCTTAATCAGGCGAGTCATCAATTCTTCTTCGGGTACATCCAAGTCCAACATAACAGATACTTCCTGTCCACGTTCGGCCAGCATTTTCTTCAACGCTTCTGCCTGGGCGATGGTTCTGGGAAATCCATCAAAAATAACCCCTTTGCTTTCCTTAAAGCTATCCAGCGTACTTGCCAGAATATCAATAATCAATTCATCAGGCAGCAACTGGCCCTGATCGATATATCCTTTGGCTGTCTTTCCCAATTCTGTACCCTTCTTAATCTCAGCACGAAGCACATCCCCTGTTGAAATGTGATTAATACCGAATTTCTCTACAATACGTTCACTCTGAGTACCCTTACCAGAACCCGGAGCTCCAAAAATTACAATGTTCAACATCTTGTTTTACCTTTTATTTTTATATTTAGTTGTACAAATTTCATTCCATTACGGTGTAAATATCCCGATAGTTACGTCCCAAGCCATCATAATCCAGACCATACCCCACAATAAAATCATTGGGAATACGCATGGCCACATAATGTATATCCAATTCCACCTTCAATTTATCAGGTTTCAGCAGCAAGGTAGCGATACGGATCTCTTTCGGTTTTCTAGCTTGTAATGTTTCCAACAAGTGCTTCATTGTCACCCCGGTATCCACAATATCTTCCACAATCACCACTGTACGACCCTCAATATCATCATTCAAACCTACCAACTCTTTTACCTTTCCTGTAGAAGAAGTTCCTGCATAAGAGGCCAGTTTCACGAAAGAAATTTCACTGGGAATGGTAAGGTTACGCATCAAGTCGGCAGCAAACATGAATGCGCCGTTCAATACACTTAAAAACAAGGGATTAGTTCCTTCTAAATCCCGATTAATCTCACTCGCTACCCGTGCCACTTCTTTTAAGATCCGTTCTTCAGGAATGAAAGGAGTGAAACGTTTATCTTTGATTTGAATGGTATCCATAACCGCTATTTTATTAAATTGCTGCAAAAATAACATTTTTATTCCAAGTATCGAAGTATTCACATAACCTCTTTTTGTAAATAGTGTTATCTTTGTACGTTCAAACAAAAGAGATTGTCATGAAAATTATTTCGAGCACCCAACTAAAAGAGCTGGACAAGTACACGATTGCCAAAGAACCGGTTGCCTCCATTGATTTGATGGAACGGGCAGCCGAAGAACTGACTCGTGCCATTACCCACCGATGGGATACTTCTTTCCATATTGTAGTATTCGCCGGACCGGGAAATAACGGGGGCGATGCGCTTGCCGTAGCCCGTATGTTGTCTAAGCAAAACTATCACGTAGAAGTCTTTCTGTTTAACACCAAAGGAAAACTGTCGGAAGAATGTCAGACCAATCTTGAACGGTTAAAAGAATGCGGCTCGGTGTACTTTACTGAAGTAAGCACACAATTTGATCCTCCAGTCCTGACAGAAAGGCATCTGGTAGTAGACGGATTATTCGGTTCCGGACTCAACAAACCACTGAACGGTGGATTTGCTGCCGTAGTGAAATATATTAATGCATCCAAGGCACAGGTAGTAGCCATTGATGTACCTTCAGGATTAATGTGTGAGGACAACACTTATAATATCCGTCAAAACATGATACGCGCGGATGTCACTCTCAGCATTCAGCTACCTAAGTTATCCTTTCTTTTCCCCGAAAACGAAGACATTGTAGGCGAATGGCAACTATTGGACATCCAACTGAAAAAAGACTTTATTGATACAGCACAAAGTCCCTACTATATCACAGAGGAAGAAGAAATTCGCAGTCTCATCAAACCGCGGAAACGATTTGCCCACAAGGGAACTTTCGGCCACGCAATAACCGGCGTATTTTGGCGGATAAGCAAAGCCGGCCGCCCGGCTGCCGCTATCTTCGTATCACCAAGATATACCTGAGAAACGGTACCACTGATAGGTGCGCGTACCGTACAGGCCGCAATAGCCCGCTCTACAGAAGCAAGTGCTTCCGCCAATCCCGGGGTTGCCGAGCTGTTCAAAACCTCTTGGGGAACACTTTTTCTTCCCTGTATTTTATCATATTCCGCGCGGGTAATGATTCCCTGCCGCAAAAGCGATGCTTCTATACTGTTATCATCCTCGGGAGCAGCCGCGCCGTACACCACAGATGAAGAAGCAGAAATTTGTGCCTGCAGTGCAGAGGCCTGTGATTCATACTGGGACGAATCAATTTGGAAGAGTACATCCCCTGCTTCTACCGTTTGTCCTACTTCCGGCAAACCGGAAATAAGACTCCCTGAAACAGATGGAATGACAGGCGCTATATGAAGCGCTTCAGGCACCACCCTTGTTTCCATCGCAAAAGGAACTTTCTCCATTTTTACCGTCATTACATGGACGGACGGTTTTCCACAGCCTCCCGCAAGCAGCGCCCCGATAAAACAAGCGGATGCCATTACATATTTCCAGTTCATATTACGCCTTATGCTTTCATTATTTTAAAATATCCTGCGCCAGTATACCTGCCAGCACTTCCAGTTCCCTGTCTTCCTTTGCGCTGACAGCAGATGCTATATTTACCGAATCGCCAAGAATTGTACAGTTCTTCCAGCCGACGGCTGTTTCAGTTATCTTCTTCACACTTATATCAGGCACCCAACTGCTGTTGCCGATAACAGACACTGTCCGTTTTTGCAGCCCCATCACGCTGCATTCATGAAGGAAATTCTGCATCATCGGATGAAGATCCATATTTAATGTCGGCGCTGCCAAAACGAGATGGCTCCGCCTCATTGCTTCTGCCCATGCGTAACTGACAGGTATCGTGCAAAGATCAATTAACTTCAAATGGCGGATTCCCTTTTGCCCAAGGAAGAACGTGAGGCGCTGTGCAGCAAATGCCGTATTCCCATAAGCCGATGCAAAACAAACCGCTGCAGAACGATACTCCGGCATCCACGATGCTAACTTACGGTATAAGTTCATTATGCGGGAAATATCGGCTTCTGTCCGATGCACAGGGCCATGAAGAGGACAAACCATGGATACATCAAGGTTTTCTGTCTTTTGAAGAGTCCTCAGTACCTGTGCGCCATATTTAGCAATAACATTCATATAGTAACGCCGCGCTTCTTCAAGATACTCTTCTTCATAATCTGTATCATCGGAAAAAACACTTCCGTGGAGCACGCCAAAAGTACCAAACGCATCAGCAGAGAAAAGAATCTTTTCCGTTTCCTCATAGGTGAAAGTTACTTCCGGCCAATGAACCATCGGCGCCGGAATAAATCTCAGCTTATGGTGCCCCAGGTCGATCACCAATTTTTCGTTTGTCCTGATGTATCTTTCCGCCATGGGTTCATGAAAATACTGCTCAAACATTTTCAGCGTTGCCGGCGTCGCGCAAATCTTTGCTTCCGGATACCGCTTTGCCAGTTCCAGCAAAGAACCTGAATGATCAGGCTCCATGTGATTTACGATGATATAATCCAGCGGGCGGTCATGAAGTAATTCTTTCACATTCCCCAGGAATAAATCACGCGCTGCATTATCTACCGCATCAAGAATACAGGTCTTTTCATCATCAATAAAATATGAATTATACGAAATTCCCCGTTTCAAAGGAATATAATTATCAAAACGAGGTGTAATAAAATCATTGCTCCCGATCCAATAGACGGACTTTGTTACTTTTTGCTCATTATGCATTTTATTCTCCTTATTTTCTGCATTCATAAAAATAGTATATCACACAAAATTGATTTTCTCCCCGTCCCAGACAGAGCTTGATGTGCACTGATTTCTATATGAAAATACTTCTTTTTTCTCCTGCATCTGTCATATAATAAGTGACAATCACAAAATCATACCGGAGGTCTTATGAAATATTCTCTTCTTTTCTCCCTTCTGTCTTTAATCGCCTGGAAATACGACTGCCTTTTCCCCGCAGGACTTTTCGGCCTTTTGGCGGGATTTCTTTTCTCTTTACTTTTCCGCCGGAAAATCCAGATTCTTGCTATAGGATATATCTCAGCAAGTATCCTGACAGTCATATTATTTCCTATAGAATTCTCTTTTGCCGCCATAGCCCGTATCGGTATCGCCTGGGCGGCGGCCATCACAGCACTTATGACGTTTCTTATTCTCTTTAGCCTTATTATTAAAACCAAGGAGAAACTGCAATAACTTTTAAATAACAGCCAATCGAAAACAGGACCCTCAAGGAGTCCTGTCTTTTATTTATAATCACTTCATTTTAAACTTGTAGATTCCTGCCATCATAAGTACCAGCAGAATGATACCGGAAAACGTTCCCAAGAGACCTTCTCCCGTTACGCCGGCCACAATATAACCGGCTACGCAGCAGGAGGAAACACAAAGTACATAGGGAATCTGTGTAGACACATGGTCGATATGATTGCACTGCGCTCCGGCAGAAGCAAGAATTGTAGTATCGGAAATCGGAGATACATGGTCTCCGCCGACAGCCCCTGCTAAAACAGCGGCAACCGTTATCGTTGCCAGATTCATATCTGTTCCCGTGATTGCAAGAACAATAGGAATCAAGATACCAAACGTTCCCCAGGAAGTACCCGTTGCAAAAGCGAGACCAAGCGCCACGAGGAAGAACATCGCGGGGAGCATGATCGCCACAGTTTGATTACCGCTGACAACACCGCCTACATACCCGCCGATATTCAGGTAATCTTCACCACAAACACCGGAAAGAGTCCACGCGAGACAAAGAATAAAGATTGCGGAAGCCATCTGCTTAAATCCATCAACAAAACAGGAACAGAATGTTGTAAAATCAAGAATTTTTCTGGGTACATAAAGGATAAGAGTAAAAACAAGAGCCATGAAGGACCCCATCACAAGACCTTTCGCTGAACTACATTCAGCAAAAGCATCAATAATACTCTTCCCCTCCAAAATACCGCCGGTATAAAGCATACCGAAAACACAGCTTCCAATGAGTACAAGCAGCGGAAGCACAAGATCCATAATTCGTCCATTTCCTACAGGAGCTGTAGATTCATCATCCGCATATTCCGCAGGAATCACCAGCGTACTTCCGCTTTCCTTTTCAAAAGCCGCCATGCGGGAAAAATCTTTATTCAGAAAAATGATAAAAAGCATAAAAATAATGGTAAGCCACGCATACAAGTTCAGCGGAATCGTATGCAGAAATAAAGAGAACCCGTCAATTCCGCTGTTTTCAGGAAGAGAAGACGATACAGCTGCTGCCCAGCTGGAAACCGGAGCAATAATGCAGATCGGAGCCGCCGTAGCATCAATGATATACGCCAGTTTTGCACGGGTGATTTTAAACTTATCTGTAACAGGTCTCATAACCGTACCGACCGTAAGACAGTTGAAATAATCATCAATAAAAATTAAAAGCCCCAGGAAAAAAGTAACCAGCAGTGCGGATCGTTTCCCATTAATCTTCCTCGCTGCATAATTACCATACGCCTGAGAAGCTCCCGATTTCTGAATCGCTGAAACAATAATCCCCAAAAGAACCAGGAATACGAGAATATTCACATTCCCTCCAACCTTATTCGACATGATATCAAACATGGTGTCGATCGCCCCCAGGAAATTGAATCCCGTGAACATAAACGCTCCAATGAAGATACCGATCGCCAGTGACATATAAACTTCTTTGGTAACCAGCGCCAAAACAATCGTTATAACCGGTGGTACCAGTGACCAAGCTGTTTCTGCCATAACTCCAACCCCTTCCATTCTCCGCACGTATTTTTACGCACATGTTTTGATTATCCTTGATTATTCTACACAACTGTAACAATGTCAAGAATGAATTAGATATACGTCAGAAAATTTTTTCACATTCCTCTCCACTTTCTATAAAGCACCTGTATTTACCTGTAATACTTTCCGGTTTATTCAACAAAAATGACCGATTGTTTCCTATCGGATCAATCAGCCATTTCTATACCATATATTATTTCCTTATAACGGACTTATGCATTTCCTGCCCGTCCGAAGTATAGCCTGTAACAACAAGAACATCTTCTCCCGCTTCCATGACAAGGTAATTATCGGTTTCCGGCTGTGGTGCAAAATAGATGTCCAATGAATGTGCTTTCCACAGTCCCGGATAGCGCACATCCCCAGCCACCCCGGTAATGATATAGTAAGGTCCTGTTTCCGCACGCCTGAAGTCATAAATGCGTCCGCGATCCCTATACGTATGCAGATGGGCAGACAAAACCAGATCCACATGGCTTGCATCAAAGACAGGCATAAATTCCTGTCCTTCCGGAGAAAATCCTTCTTCTCTCCCTTCCCTTCCTGCAAAGGCATATTGCAGAGGATCCTTGTGCATCAAAACAACTTTCCACTTTTTATCGGTCCTTGCTAAATCATCAGCTGCCCATTTCTTTTCTCTTTCAAACAAATCAGGATACCATTCTTTTAATTCATTAAGCTGTGTATCCAGTACGGTAAAATGTACATCTCCCCAATCAAAAGAGTAGAAATGGTCTTTATAATCAGCATCTCCATTATTCGGCAAATGAAAATGAGCCAAATATCTGTCCGGTTTTGCCATTTTCCAATCAAGAGAATAATCTTCATGATTCCCCATCATCACCGCGCCGGGAATGGTATCCATAATCCCTTTCATAGAGCGCATCCATGCCTGCCACTGGTATTCATCCTGTCCATTATCTACCAAGTCACCCATACTGATGAAAAGCGCAGCATCTTTATTTAATTCATACGCTTTGGTCGCCAGCTTTGACCAGCCTGTATAATCCGCACTCTGGGAATCAGGATAAATCACCGCCTTAAAAGCGCCGCCGTCATCAGTCCTGAAATCCATCCAGCCGCTGACAGTATTTCCGGTACGTGTATGATACTCATATGCCGTACCTTTCTTCAAATCTTTCAATTCCGCCGTATATATATAACTGTCCGTTATGCCATTATTTCCTTTGAGAACAGCACCTTTGGCAGGAACAGAAAAAATTCTGTCATTTCCTTTTTCACGATATTCCACAAACGCTTCCACCGATTTCAGCAACTGGAACATGATTGTGCGGTTGTGTTCATTATCTGCGGCTACCAGCTGGCGAACAGATATCGGATTCATCGTCTCCTTCAACGGGACAGCCGCCGGGGAAGTACCTTTATCCGTACTGCCCGCGCAGCCTGCCAGAAAGAGCGTTACCGCAAATGCTGCTGCCATTACTTTTTTATATGCCATACTATCCTTTCATCTATTCCTTACATTTGTTTTTTTCCGCCCAGCGGATAATTTCATCCACCGGCCTCTGCGGCAGGTTCCTCTTATACGGTACTGATAAAGAACCGCCTACCAGCGCGCCTTTATCTTCCAACAATCTTTTAAAATCATTTGCCGTCTTTCCCGGCTGCCCGCCGCTTGTAAAGAAAGGATATATCCGCTTCCCTTTCCATTCTGCTTTGCTGATGAAACTTTTTACAGCAGGCGTAAGCGTAAACCACCATACGGGAGATCCAACAAATATGACATCGTACTCTGCCGTTTCAGGCATTTCTGCCAATTCGGGAAGCGATTTTCTCAACTGTTCCAATCCCCCCCTGCAGGACTGCCATACCGTAAGAAGGAGCATAACTCCTCTTTGTACGGATTTCACCGAGTTCTCCGCCCACCGCCTTATGAATCATTTCCGCAATCGCTTTTGTATGTCCCGTTTTTGAAAAATACACAGTAAGGATTTTCATAATTTTCTTCCCCTTTCTTTCAGAAAATATCTTTCACAGCTTCTTTTGCCCAGTTCCAGATCTGCACCTCTTTTGTAATTAAGATATCGCCGGAAAATTTTACATTCATTCCGGATTTGACACAGCCTCCCGAAAGATTAGTCGCAAAATCCTGCAGGGCATGCCCGGCCCATCCTTCATTAGTAACAAAGGGATAGATAATCTTTCCTCTTAAGTCATGGTTTTTCAGGAAACTTTTCATCGCCGGAGCGATACTGTACCACCACACCGGCGTTCCCAGAAAAATCATATGGCAGGCATCTATATCCACAGGGAACTCATTTAAGACCGGAAGGAATCCTTCATTCACTTCCCTACGCCCCTGTTCCACCATCGCTTCATAATCGGAAGGATACGTTTCTTTCGTCCGTATGGATGCCAATTCCCCGCCGACCGCATTTTGAATCAGTTCCGCTACGCGTCTTGTATGTGAGGTCATGGAATAATACGCAATGAGAATCTTATTTTTCAACTGCATACACCTCTTTCACCATTCCAAATGCCGCCCATGCTTTCGGCCATCCCGTATAGAAAGCCGGCTGCGTGATCTCATCGACTGCTTCTCTTTTAGTGATACCACGAATGCTTTCCTTTCTGCAAGTACCACCGGGAAAAACATCCCAACTATTTTTCGCTGGCTGTACAAATTCCCTGCGATGACATGATCCTCTTTCGCTATCCTACGTTTTTCCGCCCATTTCTGTCAGATAAGCCCAATACTTTTTTGGCAGGAACGAACGCTGTGCGGTAGGGTTATTTCTTTCCCGGATCGCCATATGACGGTAATAATCGCGCCACAACTGTCGAAAGCCCTCTTCATCTTGGCTATAGGCTATATCCGTTTTCAAACTTTCCACACGAACAATCGTAACCCGCTTCCCATCATAATAAGCAGCCACATGCCGGCCCACATCATGAATTGCCCATTCTTCACAGGAAAGCCGTTTTTGAAAATGACGGACAATGAGGGGCAGCACATGATGCGTCGGATGAATGGGCGCATAAAGCATTCCCTCCGCCAATTCGCTGAACCTTACGATCCCCTTGAATTTTTCCGCTTCGTTCCCCGCCATTTGGGAACGCCTGAGAATTTCCCACATCCAGACTTCCCCCTGATGGGTATAAATAGATTTCCCCCATTTGAATCCGCGGCGTACATAGTCAAAAAGATATTCCTCACTGTCGTCATCACATAAAAAAGCGCGGTACAACCATCGGAAGGCGGCCGTCCCGCAACTCTTAAGAAATGCATCCGCCACGGTTTCCGCATGATTTATATCCGTCGCCACTTCTGTTTCTTCCCCAAAAAGATCCCCACTCCCCCGCGATGCGCTGATAGATCCCATCTGACCCGTGCCGTCATGGTAAATACGATATACCGCTGACAGGAATCCTGCAAATGTACCGTCATATACATATTTCATCTCATACCTGCCCGGAAAATAGACTCATCTGCATCATTTTTCTTCCTGCCCGCTTCGACAGGAGTGCCTTTCTTAAATTCCCCGTATCAGCATCTCCCATACCGTCATACTTTCCTCCGCAGGTCACAAAATGCTTCGCCCGCTTCCAGACCGCCCCTGCCCGTTTTACATCATCCGGTGATACAAATTGATTCCTCCGCAGCCTTACGATTCTCCGTGCGCTTATCACACCGATTCCCGGCACACGCAAAATCATTTCATAAGGGGCGCGGTTGATTTCCACAGGAAACAACTCCCGATGGCGCATAGCCCAGCAGGATTTAGGATCCAAATCCATATCAAAATCCGGTTCCTTTTCCGTCAGTATTTCTTCTGCAGAAAACCCATAATACCGAAGCAGCCAGTCCGCCTGGTACAATCGGTTCTCCCGCAAGAGCGGCGGTCTGGCAATGACCGGCAGATTTTTACCTGCCATCACAGGCACATAGGCTGAATAATAGACACGCTTCAACTTCGCTACACGATACAGCCCCTCCGTCAAACGAAGAATATCCCGGTCACTCTCTCCACTTGCTCCTACAATAAGCTGTGTCGTCTGCCCGGCAGGTACAAAGGCAGGTGCCCTTTTCGATTTCTCCTGTTTTTGCTCAGCAATTCGATCCCGAAAAAACTTCATGGGTGCCATGATCGCATCCCGTGATTTTTGTGGAGCTAAAAGCCTTAATGCCTTTTCCGATGGCAGTTCAATATTTACACTCACACGATCTACATACCGCCCCAGTTCATTCAAAAGTTTGGAATCCGTACCGGGAATCCCTTTCATGTGGATGTATCCATTAAAATGCTCCCGCTCGCGAAGAATCCTTGCCGTTTTAATAAGCAGTTCTGTCGTATAATCGGGCGAGCGGATAATCCCGGAAGATAAGAACAGCCCCTCTATATAATTCCGCCGATAAAACTCTATAGTCAGCGTCGCGATTTCTTCAGGCGAAAGAAACACCCTCAGTATGTCATGGCTCTTTCTGTTCACACAATACTCGCAGTCGTAAATACAGGCATTCGTCATCAGTACCTTCAAGAGAGAAATACACCGCCCATCTGCTGTCCAGGTATGACATATTCCGCTGTACTTAGCGTTTCCCAAGCCGCCGGCCATATTTTTTCTTGATGACCCGCTGGAAGAACAGGATACGTCATACTTTGCCGCATCTGCCAGTATATTCAACTTCTCACCAATTTCCATGGAACCCCTCCCAAACAAATATTCTATTTCATTATACCATTAAACAGAATGTTTGTTCTGTTTATATTTATCGTTCTATATTTTATATATGTCGAAAAGGAATATCCGATACCAAACTTCCATTTAGCCGATTTTAGCGGTCACTTTACAGACCTATATTTTCCTTCATGGAATACAATAAATGATTGAAGATGAAAAATAACTAAATATAAAAAAGAGTACAATTATCCTCGTAATGTATGCCACCGTATTCGAAGGAAGTCCCGAAGAAGGACTGGAAC
>ENA-OPSG01001110-OPSG01001110.1-human-gut-metagenome-genome-assembly--contig:-NODE-1110-length-14017-cov-33.567111_pt1 | contig 14017 bp, 7 predicted proteins | sample MGYA00241454_ERZ501900 | MGnify/ENA primary metagenome ERZ501900 (study PRJEB25962, sample SAMEA2042225) | human gut metagenome | biome: human gut; feature: human-associated habitat; material: faeces... | reverse complement strand
CCCGTGACTGGACTTTCACCAGTAAGATTAGTGCCATGCTCGGCACACTAGAAAAAATGACTCTGTGGAATTTGCCCACAGAGCCATTTTTTCTATATGCCTTTTATTTCAGATATCCGTTTGTAACCATATCTACAATCTCACCTGTCGGAATGGAAAATTCGACCATTCCCATATATCCCGGTGCTACTTCATACTTATCAAATACAAGGGTAAGTTTTCCCTTCTCATTGACATAGAAATTCGTCTTATTGCTGATGGACTTGAAATTGAACTTATTGTTTTCATCGTCCACAAAATAGGTAACATCTGCATTCTCTTTCATCTGTGCCCGCATCTGTTCTTTGATATTGTCGGAAATCCGGTCAATATAGCCGCTTCCTTTTTTGAACAGATTTTTCAGAGTGATTTGTTTTCCGGATTTTTTATCCACACTGAAAATCTTTGCATAACTCTGGGAGCCGCCCATAGCAATTACCGTATCAATCCGCAGGCAAAACAGCTTGTCGTTGTCGGTTACAACCTTATATCCGGAAGTAAGGCTCTCATTTCCTTTCTCTCCCTTCTTTATGGCTGCCACATCTTTTTTATAATCTTTGATAAATTTATTCTGATAACTGGATATTGCAGCATTCAGTTTTTCACTTTCGCTTTTCATGACTTTTCCGTCTGTACCTGTAATTTTCACTTTCGGAATCTTTACACTGGCTTCCATCTGTTTGCCCTTCTGGTTGTTGGTATACTTCTTTGCCAGCGATACTTTATAAACCGGCAGACTTGTTTTTGCCTGTGTAACCACCGTTCCTGCTCCCATTGTCACCAGCATTGCCGCAGCAGCTACTGCAATACCTGTCTTTTTTAATACACTACTCAGTTTACTCATTTTATTTTCCTCCTTTTTTGTTTCTATCTATTAGACCATTCATCACACATAAAAGTTTCAGAAATACAAAAATTTCCATTTTATTTTTCTGCTGCCCGGCTTCATTGAAAAAAAACAGGAAAAAAGCTATAATAATATAAGTTTGCCATATAAAAGCAAATACAGATATTAACATAAGAAAGGGCGAAACATATGACTTCAGAACAACAAAATCCACTTGCCGTGGACAAAATTTCTTCGCTGATTCTGCGCTTTTCCGTACCGAGCATTATCGCCATGCTTGTCAGTGCAGTATACAACATTGCAGACCAGCTTTTTATCGGAAATGCGGTCGGCACACTCGGCAATGCCGCTACCAACATTGCATTCCCACTTGCCATGATGTGCACAGGACTTGGACTTCTGTTTGGAATCGGCGGTGCGGCAAGCTTCAACCTTCACATGGGTGCCGGCAAAAAAGAAAGAGCTCCCTATTTTGTCGGAAACGCCATCACAATGCTTCTTACCGTTGGCATCCTTCTTTTTGCCATAACCGAATTATTTTTGAATCCTCTGCTGGTCGGATTTGGTTCCCCTGCAGATGTTCTCCCGCTTGCCCGGCAATACGTCCGTGTGACGGCGATCGGTTTTCCTTTTTTAATTCTTACGATCGGAAGCGGACACTTAATCCGTGCAGACGGCAGCCCAAAGATGGCGATGTTTGTAAACATTTCCGGCGCCGTCATCAACATTGTATTGGATGCCGTGTTTGTTCTGGGATTCCACTGGGGCATGTACGGTGCTGCAGCGGCAACCGTGATCGGTCAGGTCATCTCTGCGATTATTGCGGTCTGCTATCTGTCACACTACCGCACAGTAACCCTGCACTCCGAGCATTTCCAGCCGAATGCTTCCCATCTGGCACAGATCTGCTCACTTGGCATGGCTTCTGCCATCAACCAGGTTGCCATGATGATCGTGCAGATTACGATGAACAACCTGCTAAAGCATTACGGTGCACAGTCCGTTTACGGAGAGTCAATTCCGATTGCCTGTTCCGGAATTGTCATGAAAGTCAACCAGCTTTACTTTTCCGTGATTATCGGCCTGTCACAGGGCAGCCAGCCGATCCAGAGTTTTAACTACGGTGCAAAACAGTACAACCGGGTAAAAGAATCGTATCGTCTGGCGATTACGGTCGGTGCCATTGTATCCATTGTATCCTTTCTGCTGTTTCAGATTTTTCCGCGACAGATCCTCGGTCTGTTTGGCAGCGGAAGCAAAGAATATTTTGATTTCGGTGTAAACTATTTCCGGATTTTCCTGCTGTTTACATGGCTTAATTTTATGCAGCCGATTTCCTCGACGTTTTTCAGTTCGATCGGAAAAGCATATAAGGGAACGTTTCTTTCTCTGACAAGACAGATTTTATTCCTGCTTCCTTTGCTTTTGCTTTTCCCGCGTTTCTGGGGAATTAAGGGAATTCTTTATGCGAGTCCGGTTGCGGATGTGTTATCTTTTGCAGTTGGACTGGCAATGGTTATACATGAATTCCAGTTGATCCGGAAGTTGGAAGTTTCTGAACAGAATACAACGACTTTCTAACATGAAAGTAAAAATATATTTTCCTGCAAAAAAGCGCGCAGCAAAAGGGGGGCACCACTTTTTGCTGCGCGCATTTTTTACTGTTTCAAATCGGCTTTTATTTATTTTTCAGCCCCGATATGAGTTCTCAGCTTATTTTTGATCTCATTCTCAAGCTTCTCCACAAACTCATCCAGTGGAAGAACTGTGGTATCTTTTTCTCCATGCAGACGGAAGGATACGGTTCTGTCTTCTTTCTCATTGAAGCCGACAACCAGAAGATACGGCACCTTCTGCACCTGTCCTTCACGCATACGATAGCCAAGCTTCTCGGATCTGTCATCGAGTTCTACACGGACATCCTTTGCCTCTAATGCATCGCAGATTTCCTTTGCATAAGCAGTCAGTTCCTCGTTGTCTGTCTTAACCGGCATCACACGAACCTGAACCGGAGCCAGCCATGTCGGCAGATTTCCCTTGGTCTCCTCAAGAATATATGCCATGAAACGATCAAGGGAACCAAGAATTGCACGGTGCAGAACAACCGGTGTCTTCTTCTCGCCATCGCGGTCTACATAAGACAGATTGAATTTTGCCGGGAGACAGAAATCAAGCTGGCAGGTAGAAAGTGTGATCTCATTGCCGACTGCAGGCTGTACGTTTACATCCAGCTTTGGTCCATAGAAAGCAGCCTCTCCAATTTCCTCTGTATAATCAATTTTCAGATCATTCAATACCGTGCGGAGTGCATCCTCTGCCTTGTTCCACATAGCATCATCATCATGATACTTTTCTTTGTTTGCCGGATCACGCAGAGACAGTACACAACGGTAATTGGTAATTCCGAAATCCTTGTAGGTACTGAAAATCAAGTCTACAACCTTGGTAAACTCATCCTCAATCTGCTCCGGTGTTACAAACAGATGCGCATCGTTCTGACAAAAATGTCTGCCTCGCTCGATACCCTTTAACGTTCCGCTGGATTCGTAACGGAAATCATGTGCGATCTCACCGATACGGATCGGCAGATCCTTATAGGAATGTCTTCTGTTTGCATAGATCATCATATGATGCGGGCAGTTCATCGGACGAAGAACGAAAGACTCTCCCTCCATCTCCATTGGTGGGAACATGTTTTCTTTGTAGTGATCCCAGTGACCGGATGTCTTGTACAGATTTACGGTACCGACACAAGGAGTCATAACATGCAGATAGCCCAGCTTTCTTTCCTTGTTCTTGATATAATTCTCCAGCTCCTGCCAGATCACATATCCCTTCGGAAGGAACATCGGAAGTCCACGGCCAACCAGATCATCAACCATAAACAGGTTCATGTCCTTTCCGATTTTTCTGTGATCTCTTTCCTTTGCTTCCTCTAAAAGCTTAAGGTGTGCCTCCAGCTCCTCTGCGGTCGGGAAACATACACCATAAATTCTCTGCAGCACTTTGTTTTTGCTGTCACCTTTCCAGTATGCACCAGAGTGACGGATCAGCTTGAAGTTTCTGCAAAGTTTTACATTGTCTACGTGCGGTCCACGGCACAGATCCGTAAAATCGCCCTGATCATATACGGTAATATTTCCATCTTCCAGATCGGAGATCAGATCCAGTTTATACTCATCATTCTTGAACATTTCCATAGCCTCTGCCTTAGAAACTTCACGTCGCATGATTTTCTTTCCGGATTTTGCAATCTTTTTCATCTCTTTTTCGATCTTTTCGATATCCTCATCACGGATTACATCTTCCCCAAGATCTACATCATAGTAAAATCCCTCTGCAACAACCGGTCCAACCCAGAATTTTGCCTGTGGGTACAGATGCTTGATTGCCTGTGCCATCAGATGTGCACAGGAATGATTCAGTGTTTTTAATTCTTCATTTTCCTTAAAGTTTACCATTTTACGTTAACTCTCCTTCTTTTGGTATGGAAATAAAAAAGCACCCCGGATATGCATGACATATCTAAGGGTGCTTTATACACGGTTCCACCTTAATTCTTTTACTCTTTGGCTTATAACGCAGCTACACGGTGACGCTTCTTTCGCGCACAGCTCAGGAGTGGTCTTCATGAAATCTTTCCATAAACGGCTCACACCATCTACCGTTCTCTCTGTATGTTTCAATTTCACTACTTGTTCCGTCAATGCTTTTTTCTATTCTTATGCATTGTACCACGTTCTGATTTCTAATACAATAGGGTAATTTTGCTAATCTGCTTTTTCATCCATATAAGTAATTTTCAGATCGAACGACCATGGAATATCGGAAAGATACTGTTCCTTATAATAATTGTTTCCGTTTGTTATTTTTTTCCGGAAGCGGAAGGAATCCGGCGTAAAAATTACAAGCAGATATGTATTTCCTTTCTTTAAGCGATACGTATTTTTTTCAGATTCCATACTGTATCTGGAAATACTGTCTTTTTTCTTCTGCAGTTCCCTCTGGATAGCGCTTGTATACCCTGCCGAATTTTTTATTGCACGCTTCGCACTTCTCGTAAGTTTTTTCGATGCGTTGACATCATACCATACTTTGCCATAACCACTTGCAAAAGTTCTGGAAAGAAACTGATAGTAGGTACTGTTCCATGGGTCATAAATCTCATACCCGCTTTTTAACTCTTTTGGCAGAAACATGAGATAATTGTTATCATTATAGATCACTTCATTCTTGGATTTTCCCTTAAAATCACTTTCCGTAAACTGGTATTTACCGCTCTTTCTACATTGAAATTTTACAAACGAGACATTTTCACCAACACCATCATCATCCACATAACTGGTATTTGCTTTTCCGGTCATACCGGACACATTAATGACGTTCCTGCCCTCATACAATGCCGGGACCTGCTGCATCGTGTAATTATACACACTTTTTGAAATCAGTTTTCTCTCATAGGCGCTTGTCTCCAGCTGTCTGTAAGTCAGCTTGTCCGCATTGGACTTGTTTACCAGATTTCCCGTCATCAATGCTGTTACCGAATGTACCATTGCTGCATCTGTGTGCTCCATTTCCATTGGTGTCACAGCAATTACTGCCAGAATCACAGCCAGAACAAAACAAACCCTCTTTTTCCACATTTGTCTGAGCATAAATAAATAATCCTTTTTTGTTATTATTTTATTCTATCTTTCCGATTCCTTCAAGTACTTTCTGCTCTATTTTCATTATCTCATAAATAAAACCATCAGCCACCTTACCGCAAATGCTGCCACCCAGGCGATCATACACTGCCAGATCACCATGCCAACTGCCCATTTTCGTCCAAGTTCCCGGCGAATGGAAGCAATTGCTGCAATACACGGCGTGTACAACAGACTAAATACCAGAAGTGAAGCTGCCGCTACCGGTGTCAATGCATCCTTTACTGCTCCTCCAAATAAAATTTCCAGAGTTGAGATCACGCTCTCCTTTGCCATAACGCCGCTGATCAATGAAGTACAGATCCTCCAGTCTCCCAGTCCAAGCGGTGCAAAAATTGGAACCAGGCAGTTTGAAATCATCGCAAGAATACTGTCTTTAGAATCTGCCACCAGATTAAAATGCAAATCAAATTTCTGTAAGAACCAGATACAGATCGTTGCTACAAAAATAACGGTAAATGCTTTCTGCAGGAAATCTTTTGCTTTCTCCCACAAAAGCTGCATAACATTTTTCAGCCCCGGCAGACGATAATTTGGCAGCTCCATGACAAACGGAACCGCATCTCCACGGAACAGTGTTTTCCGATACAACAACGCAACCAGGATCCCAATCACAATTCCGGTCAGATACAAAGCACACATCACGAGTGCTCCATACTCCGGGAAAAATGCGCTGGTAAAAAATGCATAAATCGGCAGTTTTGCCGAACAGCTCATAAATGGAGTCAGCAAAATCGTCATCTTCCGGTCTCTCTCACTCGGCAGCGTGCGGGTCGACATCACCGCCGGAACTGTACATCCAAATCCGATGAGCATCGGTACAATGCTTCGTCCGGAAAGTCCGATTTTTCGCAGAAGTTTATCCATAAAAAATGCAACTCGCGCAATGTAACCACTGTCTTCCATCAATGACAGAAAGAAAAATAATGTTACGATAATTGGCAGGAAACTCAGTACACTTCCGACTCCGGCAAAAATACCGTCAATGATCAGTCCGTGAAGCACTTCATTGACTCCCGCTGCCGTCAGCGCACGGTCTGTCACATTAGACAGTGCGTCAATCCCCATGGCAAGCAGGTTCTGTAAAAAAGCGCCGATCACATGGAACGTAAGGAAGAACACCAACAGCATAATACCGATAAAACATGGAATTGCTGTATATTTTCCGGTCAGAATCCGATCAATTTTCTCACTGCGGATGCGCTCCCGGCTTGCCTTCGGCTTTACTACCGTTTTCTCGCACACCTTTTCGATGAAATTAAAACGCATATCCGCAATCGCCGCACTGCGATCGAGCCCACGCTCTTTTTCCATCTGTACAATCAGATGTTCAATTGCTTCGTGCTCATTCTCGTCCAGTTCCAGTTTCTGCAGAATCAGATGATCCCCTTCAATGATCTTAGAAGCTGCAAAACGCAGAGGAATTCCCGCATGCTCTGCGTGATCCTCGATCAGATGGCTGACTGCATGAATACAGCGGTGCACGGCTCCACCAAACTCATTTTCACTACAGAAATCCTGTCGTCCCGGCCGCTCCTGATATTTTGCGATATGCAGTGCATGCCTTACCAGTTCATCCACTCCCTCATTTTTTGCAGCAGAAATCGGGACCACCGGCACACCCAGCATCGCTTCCATCCCGTTTACATCCACCGATCCTGAATTTCCGGTCATCTCATCCATCATATTGAGTGCCACAACCATCGGGATATCCATTTCCAGCAGCTGCATCGTCAGATACAGATTCCGCTCGATATTGGTTGCATCAATAATATTGATGATCGCCTTTGGTTTATCCTCCAGCACAAAATTTCTTGAAACAATCTCCTCACTGCTGTAAGGGGACATCGAATAGATTCCCGGCAGATCTGTCACCAAAGTGTCTGGGTATCCTTTGATCGGTCCATCCTTGCGGTCAACCGTAACCCCCGGAAAGTTTCCGATATGCTGGTTTGAACCGGTCAGCTGGTTAAACAGCGTCGTCTTTCCACAATTCTGATTTCCCACCAGCGCATATGTAAGCCTCGTCTTTTCCGGCAAAGGGTTTCCATCCCCTTTTACATGATACTTTCCTTCTTCGCCCAGTCCCGGATGAACCGACTGATTAATGTTTCTGGCTCCTTCATGCTTTCTGGTACGGGAAGAAATCTGCTCAATTGTAATCTGATCTGCATCTGCCAGCCGAAGAGTCAGCTCATACCCATGGATCTGCAGTTCCATCGGGTCGCCCATTGGAGCAAACTTAATCACCGTCACTTCCGCTCCCGGAATCACTCCCATATCCAGGAAATGCTGGCGTAGCGCACCCTCGCCGCCAACCGTTTTTATAACGGCATTTTTACCGATTTCCAAATCTTTTAACGTCATTCTCTTTTGTCCTTCGTTTTTTCTGTACTTATTGATATTTATTTTCAATTATACACTGTCCGATATAAAAGAGAAAGTTTTTCAAGAAAGAAATCAGCAAAAACCTGCCATTTTGTAAATTATGAATTTAATTTTTTATACAAAGCTATGGTTTTTTCGTTATTTCCACCATAAATAAAATAGTAATCAATCTATCCGTCCCCCTGCGTGCTGATATAGGGACCATAGGTTTTGATATTACAAAGAAGAACGGATTGTGTCGCAGCGACACCGATTCCGTATCCTTTCCCCGATAAAACAAGTGGCATCCGCATCGGTTTTCCGCCAAAGGAAATATACTTCGCCTTGGAGCGCAACACCAGAAGATCTGTGGAAAGCACTCCTTTTGCATTGATTTTTTCGGAAAACTCCCAGTCGAAAAATTCCCAGGTCTGATTTCCCATAATCAGGCGCGGTTCTGTTGTGCGCTCCTTTAAAAGCAAGGTTCCGTCTGCTGTTTCAAAGCGCATGGCTCCCGTCTTTTTGTCGATGATAACCACTACTTTTTCTGTGGCAACTCTTAACGCGGACTTTGACTCTTTGGCACTCCAGAGAACCGTTTCCTCTGCTTTTGGCTTCCAGTAAGTATTTTTTATCTTTGTTGTTACTCCTTTGACATAGCTGACACGGATGATTTCCGGTGTGATCGGTGTCAGTCGAAGAAGTCCTGCCGCGCTTGCAATATCAATATGTTCCTTTGTCTTTTTGACCGATTTCACGGCGCCACTGATTTTTGCGTGGCTGCGCACCGGAAGACTCCGGTTATCCGGCAGTTCTCCAAAGGCATAGGGAGACATATTCATTTGTTCGATTGCCGGCTTTTTTGATATTTTTGATATTTTAGAAGCGGGAGGAATGGCATGCGTGTGCACAGTCTTCTCCTCTGGCACACATGCTTCTATTTTTTTCGGCCCGATATATCCCCGGATGTTGTGCTCTTTATCTCCTTTTGCACGGCGCTCCTGCTCGATCTCTTTCTGTGTAAATAGTTTCCTGTCGTACTCTTTTGCTTTCGTCAGTGTCTCCGAAGAAAATTCCTGCATTTTTTTGTTTTCCGGAACCGGATCCGCCAGAATTTTACTCAGGGATTCCTGATAAACTACCGCCAGTTCATGCAATGCGCGCGTTGCTGCGACATACAAAAGCTTTACATGCCCATTGTCCAGCGGATAATTTTTCTCCGATGGATCATATAAAAGGACGGCATCAAACTCAAGGCCTTTGGTATAAGCAACCGGAAGCACCATAACGCCTTCTCCAAATTCGGTTGTCTCCAGATCGCAGTCTGTCACCGCAATATACTGTTTCAGCTGTGCAGCAATCTTGGCCGCTTCTATCGCGTCACGGCAGATTACGGCAATGGTTTCATATCCATCCTGCTGCCACTGACGGATCGTATGTACTACTTGTGCCAGTAACTCCTGCAGATCCTGCTTTTTTTCTACACGCACCTTCGCCCCATGGCGGATAATCGGCTCCACCGGATACACGGCAAAATCTCCGTGCCGTAAGATATCATTTGCATATTCCGAAATCTCGACGGTGTTCCGATAACTTTTCTGCAACAGACCAAATGCGTCATAGGTGCCGGTCAACACCAGTTTTTTCAATTCTTCCCAATCATTTAATCCGTATTGAAAGTGAATGTTCTGGGACGTATCTCCCATGATCGTATAAGTGCACCCCCGCAGACAATAATGCAGACAGCAATACGCCATCATTCCAAAATCCTGTGCCTCGTCGATGACGACATGGCTGGCCTCCCGCACCGGGTCCGTCTCTTTCATCCTCTTATAAATATATGCAAGTGCTGCCAGATCATACACATCAAAAGAGTTTTCCGGTATATCCACCTCTTTTCCCGCAACAGCCTGCACCTGTAAAAATTCCCGGTAAAAATCATAAATGGATGTCTTCCATTTTCCATCGCCAAAATAAGAAGTGTATTTCTTATCCAATGCCTTTTTCACCTTTGCCGGATAAGAGATCTGTTTTCCCAATACTTCATTTTCATATCTGGCGTACAGGATTTCATTGAGCATAAGGATTTTACTCTGCATCGACAGCTCCGGATGCTCCCGCAAGTAGGTATTGATCAGTACCGGCCCGGCCAGAAGTGTTTCTGTGTCTTCCAGATAGATTTTCTCATGTGAAATCTCCCTCTGCTCATAGGCTGCACAGTATAATTCCAGATCATGAAACCATTCTCTGTTTCCTTTCTGGGCATTTTGGGCATCGTCTTTTTCCAGAGGATGCACGCTGTAATTTTGTTCATCCCAATCCTCGTACAACAGACGGATAAACAACTGTTCCATGGTCATCTGCCGAATACCATACACATCCAGTTCCGGAAGCACGCCTGTGATATAATTCAGCAAAATCCGGTTGCTTCCTATAATATAGAAGTCTTCCGGTCGGAAATCGTCTCTGTAATTGTATAGAATATAGGAAATCCGGTGCATGGCAACTGTTGTCTTTCCGGAACCGGCTACTCCCTGCACAATGATATTGGTCTTGGGAGAACGCCGGATGATCTGGTTTTGCTCTTTCTGGATCGTCGCAACGATCTCCCCAAGCACTGCTTTTTTGTTTTTCGCCAGATACTTTGTCAAAAGTTCATCGTTTGCCACAACATCCGAATCAAAAAAATCTTTCAGATGATCGTTTTCAATTTCGTATGTGCGCTTCCGTTTCAAATCGATCGTAAATGTTCCTTCTGAACTGACGACATACTGGCAGGGGTCCAGACTGCTCTCGTAGTAAACGGAGGCTATCGGCGCTCTCCAGTCCAGCACTACCGGCTCGGAAACGTCCCTGGCAATGCCAACTCTCCCTATATAATAAGACTCTGCTTCTTTTGCATTTGGATCTTTAAAATCAATACGACCAAAATAGGGTTTCTTTCGTGCTTTCTCATAACGCACCAGATTATGCTCGTTTTCGTGCAGCCGCACTGTTGCATTGTTCCAGAGTGCAAGTCCTTCCTTATCCTGCGCATCGTACACATCCAGCAGGTCTTCCAGATCCGCATTGAGTTTTCGTATGTCCGCTTTTGCATGATCCAGGTTATTCTGTGCAATCTGTATGATTTCCTGCAGATTTTGTTCTTCTGCTTCACGTGTCAGGCCTGGAAGGTTGCGTCTTTTTTCCAAGTTGTTCACCTCCTATTGAAAATGAGAACCTCTGTTATACTATTTATCCACCTTTTTTCACATAAAATATTCAAATTTTTTGGCATTATTTTTCTTTCATTTTTTCACAACAAATATAATACCAAAAATATAAAAAATGGGAAAGAGCTTTCCTATGAAATCAAAAAACAATTTTGATAAAATCTCCTAACCAAAGTTTGAATACCATACATCGTTATGTCATTCTCTTTTTAATCCGCGCTCCCGCGAAGGGAGCGACTAACGGTTAGTGGATAATAAACGTCCAAAGTCAAGATTTCAATCCACGCTCCCGCGAAGGGAGCGACTATGTAGGAGGTTTTATGATTACTCTTTATTCTGATTTCAATCCACGCTCCCGCGAAGGGAGCGACGACAATAGGAGTGATTTTTCAGTATTCCCAAGTATTTCAATCCACGCTCCCGCGAAGGGAGCGACTTTGCTGTCTTGATGCCATTATCCAACTGCAAGATTTCAATCCACGCTCCCGCGAAGGGAGCGACTGTACCAAACTTCTGTCTTCCAAGATATGGTTGAATTTCAATCCACGCTCCCGCGAAGGGAGCGACCCGGTACGAGTCGGAGAAGCTACATGGAGACAAAGATTTCAATCCACGCTCCCGCGAAGGGAGCGACACAATCACTGTATGACCTTTTGTGCGTGTCACAAATTTCAATCCACGCTCCCGCGAAGGGAGCGACGATAAATTCCGGACAGTGTTCCTGTGTCCGAAGTTATTTCAATCCACGCTCCCGCGAAGGGAGCGACCACTTCCGGAAGATCATTTTCCGGATGATGCCCCGATTTCAATCCACGCTCCCGCGAAGGGAGCGACACAAAAGCCTTGCCATTATAGCCACAACCATATGAATTTCAATCCACGCTCCCGCGAAGGGAGCGACCCTATTATTCCATTTAAAAAGCTGGATTCTACGGAATTTCAATCCACGCTCCCGCGAAGGGAGCGACAGTTGTTTGTCGCTGTAAAGGTCTGGTATCCAATATTTCAATCCACGCTCCCGCGAAGGGAGCGACTCGAATACTTTGATTCTCCAACAGTTATTCCTAAAATTTCAATCCACGCTCCCGCGAAGGGAGCGACTACTATGAGTTAGACTATCTAGGTTTTTTGGAAAATTTCAATCCACGCTCCCGCGAAGGGAGCGACGACATGACTGGTTATCTGGATGCCGAAGGGACAATTTCAATCCACGCTCCCGCGAAGGGAGCGACAGCTACGACACTGCTAAGGCTACCGGAATGGAAATTTCAATCCACGCTCCCGCGAAGGGAGCGACTCATGTGGCTGGATATTAGTGTAGTCGGAACAATTGTATTTCAATCCACGCTCCCGCGAAGGGAGCGACGGTTAAAAAGACTTAAACCAAGGATGCGCAAAGAATTTCAATCCACGCTCCCGCGAAGGGAGCGACAAACCCATTATATAAGTTAACATGGGATTGTACAATTTCAATCCACGCTCCCGCGAAGGGAGCGACAAACTTGTCGGTGACTTGGATTATACAGTTTTGAATTTCAATCCACGCTCCCGCGAAGGGAGCGACTGGTTTCATACCTCGAATCCGACACATATCACAATATTTCAATCCACGCTCCCGCGAAGGGAGCGACTGTATCTCATTTCTCCGGCAGCTTCACGTACCAGATTTCAATCCACGCTCCCGCGAAGGGAGCGACGGGTTCAAAGTCAGTATTCATCAGAGTTTAGCAAATTTCAATCCACGCTCCCGCGAAGGGAGCGACATATACCGACAGTGCTACCAATACCATACAACACGATTTCAATCCACGCTCCCGCGAAGGGAGCGACAAACCCGAGCCCTTCGTGCGTAGCATCTACAAACAATTTCAATCCACGCTCCCGCGAAGGGAGCGACCATAGACTCGCAAATTTCGGCAAAAGTTCACACATTTCAATCCACGCTCCCGCGAAGGGAGCGACTCCACACGGTTTAGCTGTGTGTAACTTATTAGCAATATTTCAATCCACGCTCCCGCGAAGGGAGCGACTGTTCAACAGTGTTTGTATCATCCAACTTAATATATTTCAATCCACGCTCCCGCGAAGGGAGCGACCAGTTGGTCAATATTTCCAACATTGTACGCAAAAATTTCAATCCACGCTCCCGCGAAGGGAGCGACCAATTCCTCATGGCTTTTATCTCCTTTCCCTATATATTTCAATCCACGCTCCCGCGAAGGGAGCGACGCACCGGTAGGCGAGGATGAACGGTCGATCGCAATTTCAATCCACGCTCCCGCGAAGGGAGCGACGTGGTTAGTGATAATGGTTCTGATTGTAGTAGTGTATTTCAATCCACGCTCCCGCGAAGGGAGCGACTGGTACGCAGGAAGAGTACGGAGAGTGCCCAGTTATTTCAATCCACGCTCCCGCGAAGGGAGCGACGTTCAAGATGTCTTGACCGGGAAGGAGTAAAATGATTTCAATCCACGCTCTCGCGAAGGGAGCGACAAAAGGGATTCTTTTGTGCCATCTTCTTTCATCAATTTCAATCCACGCTCCCGCGAAGGGAGCGACACTAACATGAGTCTAGTGGTGTGGGCGGAACAAAATTTCAATCCACGCTCCCGCGAAGGGAGCGACATGAACCATCCTTGTCATAATCGTAAGCATACTATTTCAATCCACGCTCCCGCGAAGGGAGCGACCCTCCATGTGACCACCTACTTAATATTCTTCCGAAATTTCAATTGGTTCTATGTCAAGATTTAGTACAAGTTAAAATGAGAAACTTTTCCCATTTTAACCTGCCAGAAGCTCAGCCTCAGTGTGTGTTCTTTTATACAATCGTTCGAATTCATTTG
>ENA-OPSG01001107-OPSG01001107.1-human-gut-metagenome-genome-assembly--contig:-NODE-1107-length-14026-cov-3.460167_pt1 | contig 14026 bp, 12 predicted proteins | sample MGYA00241454_ERZ501900 | MGnify/ENA primary metagenome ERZ501900 (study PRJEB25962, sample SAMEA2042225) | human gut metagenome | biome: human gut; feature: human-associated habitat; material: faeces... | reverse complement strand
TGGAACATTTCCGCGATACATTTGCAAAAGGGAAAGCACCGCATTGCTTAGCCCGCATTGGAAATCATGGTTGCCATACGTCACAGCCCACGGAATGCCGCGCGCCGCCAACGGCTCAGTGAACTGGCCAATGGCCTTGCGCACCAGCGCTCGGGTATGGTTCAGCGCGGATTCGGCAATAGGTTCGTCACACCAGCGACGTTTACGGAATGAATCGGCGAACGCCGGATCGTAGCCGGCGATCTGGTTGCCGGAGAAAATCACCAGATCAGGCCGTGTGGCATCAAGGCTGGCCTCAATCAGGGTGCATTTTTTACGGGCAAAAACATGACAAAGAGCTTCAATGTGCCCGTAAAATTGCGGCGTACTATGAAGTCCCTCATTATGAATTGGATCTGTCGCAGATTTTAAAATACTCCAATTCGTCTTTATTGCAAAATTCCACAGATGAGATTATTCATAAGAGCTATGCGGAACAGATTGAAGAGCAGGGTGAAGGCATGGTCAGCACCTATGTGCCGTTCCGTAACGGTTTGATGCTGTCCGCTGTAGCCAGTTTGGGTATGAGTTTATTCCCTGATGATACGGTGCAGCTCTATTTAGGGGCTCATGCCGATGATGCGGCGGGCAATGCGTATGCGGATTGCAGTGAAGCTTTTGTGGACGCTATGACAAAAGCGATTTCTTTGGGAACTTATGATAAAGTGCAGGTAGTGGCACCGTTTGCTGCTAAAAATAAGGCGCAACTCGTTAAAGTCGGCTTAGACCTTAAAGTGCCGTATGAATTGACTTGGAGCTGTTACGAAGGGGGCGACAAGCCTTGCGGTACTTGCGGAACTTGTATCGATCGTATTAAAGCTTTTGAACTTAACGGTACGACCGATCCGCTTATGAAATAAGATTATTATCTAAAAGTTAATCAGATAAAACGGAATAAGTTAATTATACAGATTAGGTGGTGACGATATGGCAGATAAAAAAACTTGGCAACGGGTGTTATTTATCGGCGACAGTTTGACGCGCGGCTATGATGTGCCGTACGGTAAAGGTTGGGTCGAATTATTGCAAGCTCATTTTGAGAAGAATATCACCGCTAATGGCGGCTCGAAACCGATGCTGGTAAATGCCGGTGTTGACGGGGCAACCTTACAGGCGATTTATAATAATTTAGAGCGTGCTTTGCATGAAGCAAGTTATGATGCGGTAGTTATTATGGGCGGTACGAATGATATTTTGCATGGTAGAAATGCGGAAGATTGCTACTTTTCACTTATGCGTTCGGTACACCACATACAAAAAGCCGGCAGTGATGTAATTATCGGTTTGGCACCGCAGATTGATTGCGATCCGGACGGTGATGATGCAGTCTTGGTTGACTATAATGAACGGTTGCGAACCTATTGCGAAGAGCAGGGGTTATTGTATATAGATTTTTACAAAAAAATCGCCGAGGCTGATTATCGCGGTGAAATCCTTTATGCCGGTGATGTGCATCCTAATGAGTTGGGTTATCACTACATGTATGAAGCGGCCTGTGATGTTTTGAAGTCGGGGTTCGGCGGTATGTAAGTTGCAAAGCCTGTATTTATGCGGCTTTTTATAATTTAAATAGAAAAATTTGAATTTAATCGAAAAAAATAAATTTTAGATATTGAAATTATTAGATTTACATGCTATAATAGGCTCATAACAAGGGAACAGTAGTTAATGGTTATTCAGAATCGGGCGCTACAACTCCAAGAACTTCTTTATCCCGGAAGTTCCGGCGAGTGAGTCCACTTGTTAAACCTCTAAATACCTATACCTAATCGTGAGTACAAATATGTACGAACAACTTGCCGTTGCCTCCTCCCTAAGGGCAACGGCATTTTTCTGTTTATAATGACTTATATATTTACCTTATTTATGAATAATGATACATATGAAGAATAGATGAACGATTATGAAAAACTTCACTGAAAGATCATCGAAATTTTCACATATAACTCATAAAATACAGGTAACATGTACATATGTTAAACATCAATTAACACATAAGGTAAGTATATAGTATTGTATGATTAATATAAAACTATTAATCATATAGTAAAAAGTTTGTATAATTTTGTACTAGGAGGTATAGTTATGAAACGTAAATATGTATTAATGGTACCTGTCGCGGCGGTAACTCTTTGGGCCAACTCTTTCGGCGTTTTGGTAAATGCACAAGGCGTACAAGACATGAACAACAATGTTCCGGCTGTATGGCAACAAGATGATCAGAATAAACAAGGTCAGCCAAATGATAAACAGGGTAAAAAAGCTGATAATAAACAGATCAACAAGAATGACAAACAAGTTCAGAAGCAGCAGAATCCTCAGGTAGTCCCAAAAGCACCTGAAAAAGAAACTGTTAAAAAAGACAAAGCACCAAGCAAAGTAACTCCGGAAACTAAAGAAAAACGTAAAGTAGCATTGGCTAATGACTATAATAATCGCAGACCGGATGCTCAGAAACCACCGGTAAAACCGGAAGATAAGAAACCATTGCCACCTAAAGATGACAAACCGGCTCCGCAAAGCACTAGTGCCGTTCAAATCGGTGTAGTCCTTAACGCGTAAATTTAGTTTTTCTCTGAAAAACCTCCCTCACTGAGTTATGTAGCAATATGTACGAAATGCTAAAATAACACACAACACACACATAAAACACTAAACACTAAACACACAACACACTTAACTTTACAAGCATATGAAAATATATGCGAATACCCTCCGGACCATAGCGTTGGAGGGTATTTTTTGCAATATTGTCTTGTTTTTTTACCATAAAGTTAAGTATAAAATGCATTTAGGTTATACGTTTAAATTGATAAGATGTCTTTATTAACATGGTAAGAATCATTTGCGACCATAACGGTGAAATCTTGATACTCGGCATTGATTAAATGCTATGGGCTGCTAATATTTGACATTTTTAAGGCGTTTTATTAGAGACTATATCATTTAGGCGCGATAAAAGCCGGCAACGGTAACAACGCTTGAAATTCGGTTATCAATAATTTTAATTGATAATAATCTTGTTTATCATTATGTGAGAACGATTTTTTGACGCTTATTATGCATAATCGATACCGATATTTATGTGGAAAATTCATTTTAAATATTCTTTATATTCAAAAGCTTTGCTATAATAAGCGTAGATTTCAAGGCTGTCGGTTTTCTGCCGGACCGGATGAAATACGTTTAAAGGTATAGGTTATTTCGAGGAGTTGGACAGACAATATACATTGGGTATATTGCATAGCGGACAGTACAGGTAAGACAGGATGCCTGTGAAGAGTGATAGACAGTAGCTAAGTTTATGACCGGTAATTACGGGCCTCTTGTCTTATCGAGATTATATTGTGTATTCGGGAGCTGGGTAGGGAGATTGACCAACATAGGTTATACCGAGCAAATATATATATATGTATAACAGAAAGCAGCCTAGGAATAGGCTGTTTTTTCTTTTTAGGCATGCAAAAGTTGAAAGAAGATTTAGATAGTGACGTTATGAAGTCGGAAAATGAATAATAACTAATATTGGACTGGCAAAAAATGTACAGTTGTAGTAAAATAAAGTACGTGCAACAGAGAGTCAAATATTCGTCAGCTAATACAGGCGGAAAATCAAAAAGTTTAATTTCTCGGTTGACAGTATTAATTCATAGTGTTATAGTAGGTTTATGATTTGAATAGAAATTAGGACGAGGAAGAGAAAAGTACATATACTGTTGTATGTGCAGCGAGCCCGGATGGTGAAAGCGGGTCTTATGAAGTGTATGGAAGTGCATCTCGGAGTTATTAAGGCAAAGCTATAGCAATATAGGGGAGTCTTTTTCGGGGGTCGCCCGTTACAGCGAATCTGTATAGTATGAACTGATAGGAGTTAAGGCTCCGGAGAATATTTGTTCAAGGTACAGCAAAGGTTTGATTGTGCGCACAGTCAAATGAAACAAGGTGGAACCGCGATATATCGCCCTTGGTCACAAACGTGACCAAGGGCTTTTTTTATTAGAGCTGAGAGACTCTATGAGAAAGGAACGATGATTATTATGAGTACAGAACCTGTAAATGACACATTAAAATTGATTGGTAATACTCCTGTATATCAAATTGGGGAATCTAATGTTTTTGTAAAATTGGAAAAATACAATGCCGGCGGCAGTGTTAAAGACCGTGCCGTATATGGTATGTTGCGCGACGCTCAACAGAAAGGTTTGATTAAACCTGACACTATTTTGGTAGAAGCAACTTCCGGTAACACCGGTATCGCACTTGCTATGTTGGGTGCTGTTATGGGTATTAAAGTTGTTATCTTGATGCCTGAAAGCATGAGTAAAGAACGTCGTGAATTAGTAAAAGCTTACGGTGCTCAGTTGATTTTGACTCCAAAAGCAACCGGTATGAAAGGTGCTTTAGCTAAAGCTCAGGAAATTCTTGATGCTAACCCAAGTGCCGTAACTTTAGGCCAGTTCGTAAACCCTGCCAACCCTGGCATTCACTACGAAACAACAGCTACCGAAATTCTTGAACAAGTTCCAAATGTAGGCATCGTAGTAGCCGGCGCTGGTACCGGCGGTACATTCACCGGGGTAGCTCGTAAATTGAAAGAACATAATGCTAACGTGAAAGCTGTTGCGGTTGAACCTGCCGGTTCCCCAATGATTTCCGAAGGCAAGGGCGGCGCTCATAAAATTCAAGGTATCGGTGCCGGTTTTATTCCTGAAAACTTTGATCAATCCCTTATGGATGAAGTTGTAACTGTAACTGATGATGATGCAATTGCTCAAGTACAGACTTTCATGCGTGAAAGCGGTATCAGCATCGGTATTTCCGCCGGCGCAGCTATTAAAGCAGCTAAAGATTTAGCCACTAAAAACCCTGGCGTGCCTGTAGTAGCTATCGCTCCGGACGGAGTTGAAAAATACTTATCTATGCTTGAATTTGATGATGTAGAATACGTAAAAGCCTAAGTTAATCGACATACGGTCAGCGCAACTGCCGCGGCAGTTGCCGAGCATTAGGCATAGCTTGAAGAGAGAAGACGGTCATGAAGTGACCATAGATATTTAGGGGCTGGGGGAAACCGGCCGGGAGGATGTATGAAAGAACTTTGGCAAGCGATTCGCTATAATATCAAGCGCGTTATGGATTCAGATCCGGCTGCCACATCGGTATTGATGGTATTGTGGACGTATCCGCATATAACTGCTTTATTCTGGCATTTTTTTGCTCATCGTTTGTATAAACGGGGTTATAAATTATTGGCCAGACGAGTGGCGCTGCATTCGCGTCATGTGACGGGGATTGAAATACATCCGGGCGCGCAAATCGGTAAAGGCTTGTTCATTGATCACGGTATGGGTGTCGTGATTGGTGAAACCGCCATTGTAGGCGATAATGTAACTCTGTTCCACGGCGTAACTTTGGGCGGTATGAGTTCAAAACGCGTGAAACGCCATCCGACGGTCGGCAATGATGTGCTTATCGGGGCCGGTACTAAGGTACTTGGCGATATTACGGTAGGCAGCGGTAGCCGGATCGGCTGTAATCTGGTTATCAAACGTGATGTGCCTGAGAATGTGGTCATCTATGAAACGGAACCTGAAAACATTGTAGCTCGTAAGATTCGTTCTACAATTCATTTGGTTGACAGCCATACTCGCAAACATATGCCACGGCATAAAATTGCCTTCACACCAAAAGATATGACTGACGACATGGCATGGTTCATTTAAAACAATATTTTATGTTACATACTATTATCGGCAGTATGTAACTAGGCATTATAATGATAAAATATGTGGATGTGACAATCTCGTTTTAAATGAAAACCGGCTTGACGTAAAGCCTTGATTTGGTTGAAATTATTCCCCAAATATCAGCGGGGGCTGAGTTTGGGGAGTTGACAAAGAAGAGATGAAAAATCAGTTTACTAAACTAAAACAACTTACTACACTTAAACCTTATACAAAATATACCAAAAAGAGGTGTGGAGCTGAGTCCTCAGGGATTAGCTCCACACCTCTTTTATTATGTTGAGTTTGATTATACGGGGGATGGGACAAAACGTGTTGGTGTTTAGTCCCGAGAGTTATTGCGTTTACTCCGCGTCCGGATATGTATCGATAAGATAATCCATAGCTTCGAGATAGCCTTGTAAGCCGTGGCCTTTAATCGTTTTTTCCGCATATTCGCTTACATAGGAGTAATGGCGGAAGGATTCACGTTCGTCGGGATTCGAAATATGAACCTCAACGGTCGGCAGGCCGATGGCTTTTAATGCATCCAAAATCGCAACCGATGTGTGTGTATAGGCGGCCGGATTGATGATAATCGCCTCGGCATCATTGTGGGCTGCTTGAATTCGATCGAGGAGGCTGCCCTCGTGATTGCTTTGGTAGAAACTAACGGCCACATGACGTTCATGGGCGTGCTGTCGAATCATTTGAATGAGATGTTCATACGTTTCAGAACCGTAAATATCCGGTTCTCTTAAACCTAACAGATTAATATTAGGACCGTTAAGAATTAAAATGTGCATGGTATTCCTCCTCGATGTGTTGAGCGCCGTCGTTCGGATTGACTATGTCAAAAGCACACTGTGAAAATGCGTCATAGAGAGGTTGCCGAACGGCATATAAAGATTTCAAGCGACTCAGACCGCCTTGCGAAAGAGGGCGACCGTCAACGGCCAGGTTTTCCAATGGGCGGCGAATCCAATAAATGCGTCCGTTTTGACGTAAAATCGGATAATTAACCGATTGTGTCACAACACCGCCGCCGGTAGCAATAATTGCACCGGTAGTTTTGCAAAGTTTAGCCAAAAGAGCCGTCTCTTTTTCACGAAAGGCGGGCTCGCCATGAGTGGCGATGTATTCGCCGGGATGGCAGTAGCGTTTTTCAAATTCATCATCACAATCAATGAAAGGCCGTTGCAATCGTTCGGCTAAAGCAATGCCTACCGTAGTCTTGCCTACGCCGGGCATGCCGATGAGGACGATATTTTCCTGTTGGTGGCGCATTTGGCGAATGATGGTTTCTGTAGCCTCCGGTTCAAAATCTTTTTGCATGAATAATTTGGCGGTTGCTACAGCCTGACTTATCAACATAGGCAGGCCGTCGGTGTAGGGAATATTACGTCGCTCGGCGTCGATGAGGAGTGCCGTACGGTAGGGGTTATAGATTACATCGGCGACACCTTTAAGTTGTGGAAAGTCATCCAATGAAATCAACGCTTCCGGACAATTCGGATAGGTACCTACCGGCGTTGCATTAATGAGTACATCCGCATCGGCTCCGAAGGTAGCGGCTTCGCTGTAAAAAGGTTCAGTTTTACGGGACAGATGGATAATTTCACGTGCACCTAAATCGATCAGGGCTACATGAATCGTGTGAGCCGTGGCACCGTCACCAAGGACAATTACTTTTTGATCCTTAATATTGATGCCGGCCCACTCCAACATATAGATAAATCCGTCGTAGTCTGTATTGTGACCGTACCAACTCCCGTCGGTTTGGCGCACCATGGTATTGACGGCACCGATATGTTTGGCAGCGTCGGATAGGGTTTGGCAGGCACTCATGACGTCTTTTTTATAAGGAATCGTCACATTTAAACCTTTTAGTTCCGGTTGAGCTAAAAACTCTGTCAGCTCTTGAGGAGCTCGTTCGTACAGTACATAGTGGGGATTGCCCAGAGCGTTATGAATTTGTGGCGAGTAGCTGTGCCCCAAGGTTTTGCCCAAAAGGCCAAAAGGGGTTAGAGCAGAATTTTGATTCATACGTGTCCTTTCCGTTTATTGGAATTGTCTTTTTCGGCCGGTTAACGGTGTTTTATGTCTATCAGTCGAGTTTAAGGTCATTGTCCAATAAAAAATCCAATAAAATTAAGGCGGTTACGGCTTCTACGACCGGTACGGCCCGAACAGCGATGCAAGGGTCATGGCGGCCTTTAATTTGTAAATCCGTATTGGCACCGGCTTCATAGCTGAAACTTGGTTGTACTTTGGCGATGGAAGCAGTCGGTTTCATGCCTACTTTTAGGACGAGCGGCATACCGTTGGTGATGCCTCCTTGAATACCGCCGCTGTTATTGTTTAAGGTGCGAACTTCACCGTTTTCCAAACGAAACGGATCATTTTGATTGGAACCGCGGTCGAGGCAACCGTCAAAACCGCTGCCAAAGGCAACGCCTTTAACACCCGGAATACCAAAGAGGACCTGACTGAGGCGATTTTCGATGCCGTCAAAATTCGGGTTGCCCAGACCGGCCGGCAAGCCGGTGGCAAATAATTCAATGATGCCGCCCGTAGAATCACCTTCCTGGCGGAGTTCGTCAATATAGGTGATGGCTCTGAGGCGTGACTGTGAAGATACCATAGCTACGGTTTCGTGGCTTACTTTTTGCAGTGCATCCATGTCCGGATCGGTAAAGCTGATTGTTCGGTCTTGAACGGAACCGATTTGTTTTAAATGGGCTCCGATTTCAATGCCTTTGGCTTTAAGTATTTGAAGGGCAATGCCGCCGGCGCAGCAAAGGGGGGCCGTTAAGCGACCTGAGAAATGACCGCCGCCACGCATATCAACGGCCTCACCGTAACGCATGCGAGCCGTATAATCCGCATGGGACGGGCGAGGGATATCGCGCAGATTGTTATAATCTTTGGATTGTTGATTGGTGTTTTCAATATAAAAAGCCAGTGGTGAACCGCTGAGTTTACCGTTCACAAGGCCGCTCAGAAAGATCGGTTGATCCGCTTCTTTGCGCTGTGTCGTAATTAAACTTTGTCCCGGTGCACGTCGTTTCATAAAACGAGCAAGGGCGGCCTCATCAATTAAAATGCCGCAAGGCAGGCCGTCTACTACGGCGCCGATGGCTTTGCCGTGGGATGCACCAAACACGGAAATAGTAAGATTTTTGCCAAAACTCGAACTCATACGCGTCTCCTGTTTTGAATGGTTAATGTTATAGTTATAGTATTTATATAGTAAGTTTGGCAGCTGTCAGCCCGGGAATTATTCGGCATGACCGCCCAATTCATTCCAGTGTTTGAAAAATAAAGGATAGGATTTATTGATGGCCTGGCTGTCGGTAATAGTGATCGGGTCATCGCTGAATAGAGCCATGAGTGAAGCCGCCATGACAAGGCGATGATCATTATGTGAGGTTACGGTGCCGCCTGTAAGACGTCCCGTACCGTTGATGTACAGATTATCTCCTTCAATGTGAGCGGTTCCGCCTAAAGTGCGTACTAAATCGCGTACCGCCAATAAGCGGTCAGATTCTTTAAGGCGCAAACGTTCACCGTTAATAAACCAGCTTTCGCCTTCGATGCTGCAAGCCAGGGCAGCCAATACCGGCAACAAGTCGGGACATTGTTCTAAATCAACCGTAATCGGGTCGATGGCTCTGCCTTCACAATGAAGACGTAGCGGTGTTTTTATATTGTCCAATTGATCGTCTTCAATAACGGTACCGTCTTCGGTTTGCCATTCTACGGTTGTTCCGGCACAATCAATGATATCCAATATACGTTTATCCGCTTGGGTAGAATCCGGTTGTAAGTTGGTGATGGTAAGCGGCTGACCGGTGATGGCAGCCGCAACGAGCCAAATGGCACTATTTGACCAATCGCCTTCAATCGGATAATTTTCGAGGCCGTGGTAGTGTTGGCCTTTTGGTACGGTAAAACTGTTGCCGTCATCGGTTGTATAGGCCATAACGCCAAAATCTGCCATTACATGACGAGTTAACGTCACATAATCGCGAGATTGTAATGGCGTAGTGCTGTTTATTAAGGTATCTTCATCCAATTTCGGTGAAGCCAATAAGAGTCCGGAGAAAAACTGGCTGCTCACATTACCTACCATTTCAAAAAGGCCGCCCGTTAAATGACCGCTGATTGTAAACGGCGGTTTGGTTGCGGAAAAGGTGATGCCGTGAGCTTCCAATTGACTTTTCAGCGGTTCCAACGGCCGATCGGGTAAGCGACCGGCGGCGGTTACATCCGTGGTATCGCAAATGGCGGAACCCACCGATAAAAGGAGGCGCAAAGTCGTGCCTGATTCATGTGCATCAATTGTGCCGTGGCTTTGATTTTCGGGGATTGATATAACGCGAACCCCACTCTCTGTTTTCTCAATAATGGCACCTAAACCGCGTAATGAGGCAATGGTGGCGTCAATATCTTCTCCATTTTCTGTCTCATCCTTCCTGATGTGTAGACGGACTGTCCGCCAAGGCGGCGGCAATGAGGGCCCGATGGGCATGTGCTTTAGCGGGAATCGCCGCAATGGTACCGGTTGGTATAGCGGCAGAGACCGTTTTAAATTCAGTGTTGGCGGTCGTAACCTTGATTGGTTCAAATTCAGATGGATTAGTTGGCACCATGATGTGTTACCTCCTTAATGGCATAATCGGCTAATTTGCTGTGATCCACAGTGCGTAGTTCGCAGTGGCCCCAACGAGTGGGATAGATAATCGTGATAGTTTGACCATGGCTTTTTTTATCGTGTAAAGCAGCTTGGCAAAGCTCCGTAGTACTGATTGTTGTAGTAATCGGTAACTTGTGAGCGGTGAGTAAATGTAAGAAATCGGTTAATTCGGATTCGCTGATGTGGCCGTTTTGATAAGCGGCGCGCATCATCAGTGCCATGCCGATGCTGACAGCCATGCCGTGTTTGACGGTGAAATGACTGCAAAGCTCAATGCCGTGACCGAAGGTGTGACCGAAGTTGAGTAAGGCTCTCACGCCGGCTTCTTTTTCATCGGCACTGACAATTTTTGCTTTCGCTTTAACACATAAGGCGATAATAGCTTCAATATGAGCCAAATCGGTTTGCTGTAACGGCTTAGTCGCTAAATCGGCCAATAATTCGGGATAATCGAGCATGCCGTATTTGATGACCTCGCCGCAACCGTTACTGAATTCATCAGCCGGTAAGGTACTGATGGCTGTAGGATCGCAAAGAACCAAAATCGGTTGTTTGAACGCACCCCACAAATTTTTGCCCGCTTTTAAATTGACCGCTGTTTTACCACCTACGGAGGAGTCCACCGCAGCCAACAGGGATGTAGGCATTTGGATATAGTCGATACCGCGTAAATAGGTGGCCGCCGCAAAACCCGCCATGTCGCCCACTACACCGCCGCCCAGGGCAATGAGTAAATCCTTGCGAGTGAGGGCTTTTTCAGCCATGAATTCCACTAAATCTATGAGTCGTGAGGCATTTTTTTCAGCTTCACCATGGGGGAAGACGTATTCATATACCGTGTAGCCCGCTGCCGTAAGCTGATTCTTGACGAGTGAGCCATAGAGCGGTGCCACGTTGTCATCGCTGACGAGTACTGTGGGACAGGGCTTTTTGAGCGGCTCTATATAATCCGTAATATGTTGTAATACATTGTCTTCAATAATGACATCATAGGCAGTCGAGGCTTCGATATGAATACGTTCCATGATAACTCCTTAATCTGCATTTAAAATTTTGCGCATAGCAAATACTTCTTTGGTAAGGGAAGCAAATTGATCGGGACGCAATGCTTGCGGGCCGTCACAAAGGGCTTTAGCCGGATCGATGTGAACTTCAATCATGAGACCGTCGGCACCGCCACCGGTAGAAGCTAAGGACAAGGGACGAACCATGCGGCTCATGCCGGCAGCGTGGCTCGGATCCATGATAATCGGTAAGTGACTTAGCTCGTGAATCATCGGAATAGCCGTTACATCAAGGGTGTTACGGGTTTTGGTTTCGAAGGTACGAATGCCGCGTTCGCAAAGTACGATTTGCGTATTGCCTTCGCTCATGATGTATTCGGCAGCCATCAACCATTCTTCGTAGGTAGCGGATAAGCCGCGTTTTAAGAGAACCGGTTTCTTTAATTTGCCCACTTCTTTGAGTAAGGTGAAGTTCTGCATATTACGGGCGCCGATTTGAAGCATGTCCACATTATCGAAATACTGTAATTGCGACGGATCCATGACTTCGGATACGATTGGTAAGCCGGTTTCTTTCTTGGCCAATTCCAATAAATGTAAACCTTCAGGCCCCATGCCTTGGAAGGAGTATGGCGAAGTACGCGGTTTGAAAGCACCGCCGCGAAGGATGGTAGCACCGGCTTCTTTGACGGCTTTGGCCGTAGCCAATACTTGTTCCGGTGTTTCTACGGAGCAAGGTCCGGCCATGATCGCGAAGTGGCCGCCCCCAATTTTTACGCCACTTACGTCTACGATGGTGTCTTCCGGATGGAATTTACGGTTCGCTTTTTTGAACGGTTCTTGAATACGAGTAACTTTTTCAACAATATCCAAGGATTCAATCTGGCGTTTGTCGACGAGTGAAGTATCGCCGATGAGGCCGATTAATGAGTAGTTATCGCCTTTGCTTGGATGTAAGGTAATTCTTTGCACTTCCAATTTAAGGCGTAACTCTTGAATCTTCTCCGGACTGGCATTTTCCTTTAACGTAATAATCATCGTAATCTCTCCTCTTTCATCACTTATGAATATTTGAAAGCATGTTTCGTTCATAATTCATATCCTTTACTAATGCTTGTAAAACTTGCGCGGTTACCTCTAAAAGCAACATGACTACATTTTCAAACGAGTTGTTTTAAATCGGCTTACTGCGTATTTCCTTTAAAATGATAGTAAAAAAGGAGCTACCCGCGTGCACTACGGGTAGCTCCTTAACTATACTAAGCCTAACAATGATACCGAAATCAGCGTAGCCCAAATAGTCCTTTACCCGTAGCCTGGATAAAGAACCAAAAATAGAAGTATTGGCTGTTCATAGTGCTGATTGCTGAGTTCATTCAGTTGGCTCCTTTCTAAAGTGATTGCCAACATTATAAACCTACGATTCTATCTTGGCAAGTCTTTTTTTGCAAAACATTCGTAAATTCCGAGTAAACTGAGTATTTAGTTGATAAAGCTGAGTATTTCTGAAAGTATTGAAGTAATACTGTTTCGGTAAAAAGAAAGGCCGGCGAAGTGCCGGCCTTAATGATTTTGACTGATTGTGGTGAATTATTCCAAATCGTCGAAATCGAAAGCGGCCGCTTTAGTATAGTTGGTAACTTTTGCTTCAAAGAAGTCCGTTTTAGTGCTGTTGAGGTTAGAGAAACTTTCAATCCAAGCCATAGGATTTTCCTTGATGTCAGGATAGAGATGTTTGAGGCCGATGGCTTCCAAACGAATGTTAGCCAAGTATTTGATATAGCGTTCAATCAATACATTGTTGATGCCGAGGATTTTGTCATCCGTAATATATTGACCCCAAGTAATTTCGTTTTCTGTACCTTGACGAAGCATATCGGTTAATTCGGCTTCCAATTCCGGTGTGAATAATTCGGGACGTTCCACGCGAAGTTCGCGAATTATATTTTGGAATAAAACAAGGTGAGTTACTTCATCACGATTGATGTATTTGAAAATCGTACTGGTAGCAGTCATCTTGCCTTGACGAGCCAAGGTGTAGAAGAAGCTGAAACCGGAGTAGAAGTAAATCCCTTCCAAAATGTAGTTCGCCATGATGGTGCGAATTAAATTATGTTCCGAAGGATCATCGCTGAAACGTTGGTAAATGTCGGCGATGAAGCGGTTACGTGCCAAGAGATGTTCATCTGTACGCCATTCGTCATAAATGCGGTCACGCGTAATCGGATTGGTTACGGTGTCCAAAATGTAGGAATAACTTTGAGCGTGAATTTCTTCTTGGAACGCTTGAATATTAAGTAAGGATGCCACTTCGGCAGCCGTAATATAGCGACTTAAGTTGGGTAAATTTTCACTTTGAATCGAATCAAGGAAGTTGAGGAAGGAAATAATTTTGTCAAACGCACGACGTTCGCTGTCAGTCAAAAATGGGAATTGTTTGATGTCTTCGTTCAGCGAGATTTCTTCCGGAATCCAGAAGTTGTTGAGCATGGTGCGATACATCGTTGTGGCCCAGTCACGGCTGACGACACGGTCCATCCCGTCGTAATCCCAGGAGAGCT
>ENA-OPSG01001106-OPSG01001106.1-human-gut-metagenome-genome-assembly--contig:-NODE-1106-length-14027-cov-3.331520_pt1 | contig 14027 bp, 10 predicted proteins | sample MGYA00241454_ERZ501900 | MGnify/ENA primary metagenome ERZ501900 (study PRJEB25962, sample SAMEA2042225) | human gut metagenome | biome: human gut; feature: human-associated habitat; material: faeces... | reverse complement strand
GGAAATCGTCCGCAGAGCGGTGGACTTCATTTCCGAATATAACGCAAGGGTTCCAGATTATCAAAGCAGCAAATAATGGAAAGACTGACGCAGATTTATTGAAAGGGGCAGGATTTACTGCTTATCTGGCATCATCCCTGAAAGTAAAAGCGGATGGAAGCTATGATTTTGATTCTGCAAAACCGGTAGTGATCGGAGAAAATGGTGCAACAGAAATCTTTACAGATGAAAAAGGTTATGCCTGCAGTATTGCGATTCCTTATGGAACTTATATTGTGCGTGAAACCACAACGCCCCATAATTACACTCCGGTAGATGATTTTACAGTGCGTATCACTGAGAACAACCCGAACCAGCCACAGACATGGAGAGTGCTTCTGGATGACGAGTTTGAAGCGAAACTGAAAATCATCAAACAGGATGATGAGACGAAAAAGGCAGTGCTTCAGAAGAATACAGAGTTCAAGATTTTCAATATGGACACTGAAAAATATGTGGAGCAGGTAACAACTTATCCGACTACGGTAAAACATAAATCCTATTTTACAGATGAGCAGGGATATTTGATTCTTCCGCAAAATCTTAAAATTGGACATTACCGCATTGAGGAAGTAAATGCACCTTATGGATATACTTTGAATGAAAATTACTATGAGGTAACAGTAGATTCCAATACTGCATACCAGATGGACGGAACTTCCGGGGATGTGATCATTGAAGCAGTTTATGAGAACCATCCAGTTAAGGGAGAACTGACTATCGTGAAAAAAGGCGAAGTCCTGGACGGATTCAAGGATGATTTCACATATCAGACAGAAAATCTGGAAGGGGCAGAGTTTGAGATTTACGCTGCCGAGGATATTTATACTGCAGATTTCCAGAAAGATGATAATGGAAACCGTATTCTGGAATATGCTGCTGGAACACTGGTAAAAACGGTTACAACGGATAAAGATGGGAAAGCAGTCCTGAAAAATCTTCCGCTTGGAAGTTATAAGATTGTAGAAAAGACAGCACCGGATGGCTTTGCTTTAAACAGTGAGGCACAGATCATTACTTTCTCTTACAAAGATCAGAAAACATCAGTCATTGAGCAGACAGCCATTTTTGAAAATGACCGTCAGAAAGTAGAAATTTCTGTGGTAAAACAGGATGCTGATACAGAAGCAACCGTTGCAGGAGCAGAGTTTGGACTTTATGCAAAGAATGATATAAAAGCTCATGGAACTGTAATTGTAAAAGCAGACACATTGCTTGGAAAAGCTGTTTCCGGAGAAAATGGAAAGGCTGTATTTACACAGGATCTGCCATTTGGTGAGTATTATATCAAAGAACTTGCAGCACCAAACGGTTATGTATCTTCTGATGAAGTTCTGGAAGTAAAAGCAGAATATCAGGGACAGAATGTTAAAGTAGTACAGTTATCTTCTGTATTTAAGAACCAGCCTACAAAGGTTGTAGTTTCCAAGTCTGATTTAACTACTGGCGTGGAATTGTCAGGTGCGACACTTACTGTTCTGGATAAAGATGGAAATGTAGTTGATACATGGAAATCTGTAAAAGGCGAGCAGCATCTGATTGAACGACTTACTGTAGGGGAAACCTATACTCTCAGAGAAGAGATGGCTCCTTATGGATACCTCAAAGCAGAAGAGATCACCTTTACGATTGAGGATACCGGAGAAATCCAGAAAGTTGAAATGAAAGATGATGTGCCGACAGGAACGATTATCATCAATAAAAATGGAGAATTTCTGGATAAAGTAACTGCACTGGATTCCGTTGGAGGCTGGATCAAACATTTATTCCAGTATGTAACAGGCAGTCTGAAAGATGTTACCTTTGAAGTCTATGCTTTAGAGGATGTGAAATCTGCAGACGGAGAAAGTGAAGATTATTATAAAAAAGACGAGCTGGTAGCAACCATTACAACGGACGATACCGGTATTGCAAAGATATCCGGACTTCCGCTTGGCAAATACTATGTAAAAGAAAAAGCTACAGTGGATGGTTTTGTACTGGATAATGAAGCAAGAGAGATTGATCTGACATACCGGGATCAGGATACTGCAGAAGTCACTTACTCTGCTGACTGGCAGAATAACCGTCAGAAAGCGGAAGTGGAGGTTGTGAAAAAAGAGAAAGATTCTGATCGTGTACTGGAAGGTGCGGTATTTGCCCTCTGTGCCAAGGATGACATTACAGGAGCAGACGGAAAAGTAATTCTGAAAGCAGATACTGTGATCGAGGAACTGGCAACAGACAAAGAAGGAAAGCTGACTTTTACGGCAGATTTACCGATTGGTTTTGCGTATTATATCAAAGAAACATCACCGGCATCTGGATTTGCAACAACAGATGAAACGCAGGAGTTTACGTTTGAATATGAAGGTGCAGAAAAGGAAAAAGTATCTTATGCCTTTACCTTTGAGGACGAGCCGACTGTAATCGAGATTACCAAGACTTCCCTGACAGATGGAAAAGAGCTGGAAGGTGCCAAGTTACAGGTAACTGATGAAAGCGGTAAGATTGTAGATTCCTGGACTTCCGGTAAGGAAGCTCATATTATCAAAGAACTGGTAGTCGGACAGAAGTATACCCTGACAGAAACAAAACCGGCAGACGGTTTTGTGACAGCGGAAAGCATTACATTTACCGTTGAAGATACCGCAGAAGCACAGAAAATCGAGATGAAAGATGATGTAACCAAGGTAGAAATCTCCAAAACAGATATTTCCGGTAAGGAACTGCCAGGAGCAAAACTGACCATTCTTGATAAAGATGGTAAGACAGTAGAGAGCTGGACTTCAGAGGAAAAACCACATTATATAGAAATGCTTCCGATTGGGGAGTATACACTTCGTGAAGAGTCAGCTCCTGATGGATATCTGGTAGCAGAAGATGTGAAGTTCACAGTGGAGGATACCGGGGAGATCCAGAAAGTAGTGATGAAAGATGAGGTAAAACCGGAAGAAACACCAACACCGGAAACACCATCTACACAGGTAACAGATACACCGAAAACCGGAGATGATACACATATGCTGATTTGGATTCTGCTTGCGATTGCAGGCATGGCAGGCAGTGTATCAGCATTCTGGGTTGTGAAAAAAAGAAAATAAAAAGTTAATGGAGGGGCATTTATGAGCAGCAAAGTCATAGATGCCCTTTTGCATGATGAAAGGGGTATAAAATGAGATTGTTATTGATTATTGCAGGGATTCTTCTGGTGTTAGCAGTCAACTTTGTTCTGTATTGCTGTATCCGGGTAGGAGCAAATGAAGACCGTCTGTTGGAAGATCATAGAAAGGAACAGATTAATGCAGGAAGAAGTGAATGAAAAAACAGTGTCCCTGTGTATCACTGGCGGAAAAGTGACAGCCCGTTTATTGAAACAGGCAATGATGCGTTTTCTGGCAGCAATAGAGAAAGAAAAAGCAGAGAAAGCAAGAAAACAGCAGGTAAAGGGACCGCCAGACAAAGATTATCATGGAAAGCAGAGTTTAAAGAAGCTGGCACAGCAGAATGTTCAGCTTTCCAACATTGAGATTACGGATAACAATATTAAGGCTTTTGAAAAAGTGGCAAAAAAATATGGCATTGATTTTAGTCTGAAACGTGATAAGTCCGTAGATCCACCTCGATATTTTGTTTTCTTCAAGGCAAGGGATGTGGATGTGATGACAGCAGCATTTCGGGAATTTACTGGAAAGACGCTGAATAAAACAAAGAAACCGTCTGTCCGTAAGAAATTACAGCAGGCAATCGCAGCTCGCAGCCAGGATAAACAGAGAGAACGGGAAAAATCGAAAGAAAAACAGAAGGAGCCGACCTTATGAGTGGGATAAAAAATATAAAGAAAAAACTGAAAGGATTTCAGGTGCGTCCCCCGAATGCAGAAGTGATAAAAAAGGTTCTGTTGCATATTCCGTATGTGGTTGTATTTTATGTGGTAAATAAATGCACCTGGCTGTATCAGTATTGCAGGGGCAGTACAGTTGTGGACAGGCTGATGGTTCTCCTTATGAACTATCCGTTAGCGTTTAAAAAGTTGCTGCCAAGTATACAACCGAAAAGTCTGGCTGTGGGAACTATTGCTGCAGTCAGTGTGTGGGCGGTGGTGTATTTTAAGGGAAAAAATGGAAAGAAGTTTCGCCAGGGGGAAGAATATGGTTCTGCCAGATGGGGAAATGAAAAGGATATAGCCCCTTTTATTGATCCGGTCTTTGAGAACAATATTCTGCTGACACAAACGGAACGTCTGACCATGAACAGCAGACCGAAGAAACCGAAGTATGCCAGAAACAAGAATGTTATCGTAATAGGTGGTTCCGGAAGCGGTAAGACCAGATTTTATGTGAAACCACAGCTTATGCAGATGCCGGATAATGTGAGCTTTGTGGTCACTGATCCCAAGGGGACAATTATCGTAGAATGTGGTAAGATGTTAGCACGAGGGACACCGAAGAAAGATAAAAACGGAAAAATTTTGCGTGATAAAAATGGCAGAGTGGTAATGGCTCCTTACAAAATCAAGGTGCTGAATACCATCAACTTTGCCAAAAGTATGCACTATAATCCGTTTCATTACATTCGTTCGGAAAAAGATATTCTGAAACTGGTAAATACGATTATGGTAAATACCAAGGGAGAGGGAGAAAAATCTTCCGAGGATTTCTGGACAAAAGCGGAACGTCTGCTGTATTGTGCTTTGATTGGTTATATCTACTATGAAGCACCGGAGGAAGAACAGAATTTTTCAACCCTGCTGGAATTTATCAATGCCAGTGAAACCAGGGAAGAAGATGAAGAGTTTAAAAATGCAGTGGATCTGTTATTTGAGGAGCTGGAAAGAGACGAGCCGAATCATTTTGCAGTAAGGCAGTATAAAAAATACAAGCTGGCTGCAGGAAAGACAGCAAAAAGTATTTTGATCAGTTGTGGTGCAAGACTCGCACCCTTTGATATTGCGGAACTTCGTGAGATCATGAGCTATGATGAAATGGAACTGGATATGGTAGGAGACCAGAGAACAGCACTGTTTATTATCATTTCAGATACAGATGATACTTTTAACTTTGTTGTGGCAATGATGTACAGTCAGTTATTTAACCTGTTATGTGACAGGGCAGACGATGTACACCATGGACGCTTACCTTATCATGTCAGAATATTGGCTGATGAATTTGCCAATATAGGACAAATTCCGAAATTTGACAAGCTAATCGCTACCATTCGTAGCCGTGAGATTTCTGCATCCATTATCCTCCAGTCGCAGTCGCAGCTCAAGACCATTTATAAGGATGCAGCGGAAACTATTACAGGAAACTGTGATACCATGCTGTTCCTTGGTGGAAAGGAAAGTACCACTCTGAAAGAAATTTCAGAGACACTGGGAAAGGAAACGATTGATTTATATAACACTTCTGATACAAGAGGCCAGAGCAGATCTTATGGTCTGAACTATCAGAAAACGGGAAAAGAACTAATGAGCCGGGATGAACTGGCAGTCATGGACGGTAACAAATGTATTTTGCAGCTTCGTGGTGTCCGTCCGTTTTACAGTGATAAATTTGACATTACAAAACATAAACGGTATAAGCAGTTATCCGATTATGATAAAAAGAATGAGTTCCATGTGGAAGAATACATGAAACATCAGATGGAAGTCCGGTTAAGTCCGGAAGAAGCGTTCGACCTTTATATGTATGAAGGCAGTGAACTGGAAAAACAATCAAATAGTGAAAATGAAGGCACAGAGCATGTAACGTAAAACATACATAGCTCTTTTTTTTATGCCCTTTTGGGAGGTAGCGATATGCGTAAGCATGAAAGACCGCCCATCAGGGCGGAACCCTCCGAGTAGTAACCGTTTGAAAATCACAATGAAACAGCAGTTACGAAAGGAGAACATAGATTATGGCGTTTTTTACATCCGCAATTAATATTTTACAGACTCTGGTTGTTGCAATCGGAGCTGGTCTGGCAGTTTGGGGAGTTATCAATCTTCTGGAGGGATATGGAAATGACAATCCCGGAGCCAAGTCCCAGGGAATCAAGCAGCTTATGGCAGGTGGAGGCGTCGTTCTGATCGGTACACAGCTTGTACCATTACTGGCGAATTTGTTTTAGCCGGGGCAGTAGGAAAGGAGAACACGCATGGATAAGATTTTTGAGTCCATAGAAGAATGGATGCGTAACCTCCTTACAGGCATGGTCAGCTCAAACCTGACGAACATGTTTACCGATGTGAATGAAAAAACCGGTGACATCGCTAGTCAGGTTGGGCAAACGCCCCAGGGCTGGAGTGGCAGTATTTTCAGCTTGATCCAAAATCTGTCGGATTCTGTGATTGTACCGATTGCCGGAATGATCATAACCTTTGTGTTGTGTTATGAGCTGATTTCCATGCTCACCGAAAAGAACAACATGCATGACATAGATACATGGATGTTTTTCAAATATTTCTTCAAGATGTGGATAGCAGTTTGGTTCGTAAGCAATGCTTTTACGATCACAATGGCAATTTTTGATGTTGGACAGAATGTAGTGAACCGGGCGGCAGGTGTTATCAACCAGCAGACGGCAATTAATATTGATTCGGTAATCACTTCGATGGAGACAGCAATGGAATCAATGGAAATAGGAGAGCTGATTATACTGGCACTGGAAACGCTTCTGGCGAGTCTGTGCCTAAAGGTTATATCCGTTTTTATAACGGTTATTTTATATGGCCGTATGATAGAAATTTATCTGTATTCGTCAATCGGTGCAATTCCATTTGCCACTATGAGCAATCGGGAATGGGGACAGATTGGCAGCAATTATTTAAGAGGATTGTTTGCACTGGCATTTCAGGGATTTTTTATTATGGTGTGTGTGGGCATTTACTCTGTACTGGTTGCCAATATACAGGTATCAGACAATGTGCATACAGCACTGCTCAGTGTAATGGCTTATACAGTAATACTGTGTTTCAGTCTTATGAAAACAGGTAATTTCTCAAAGAGCATCTTTAATGCACACTAAATGTGGAAAAGGAGACGATGAAAATGGCTTTTGTATCAGTACCAAAAGATCTGACAAAAGTAAAAAATAAAATTATTCTCAATCTTACAAAACGACAGCTTATCTGCCTTGGTATTGCAGCGGCAGTAGGACTTCCGTTTTATTTCCTGTCAAGGGAATTGATTGGTTCGAGTAATGCGGCAACCGGGATGTGTCTGTTGATGCTTCCGGCTTTTTTATTTGCCATGTATGAGAAAGATGGACTTCCTTTAGAGAAAGTCCTCAAAAACGTGATTACAGTAAAATTTGTCCGTCCTCCGGTACGGAAATATGAGGTAGAAAACCTTTATGAAAAAAAGAGAATTATGACAAAAGCGAAAGGAGGTACTGTTCGTGGAAAAAGTAAGAAACGATAAGAATCTTCCTGAGCAGATAGAAGAATTTTCCCATCCGGATGACTGGTGGTTGGATGAAGAGGATTCTGATGATGGTTTACCAGTGTTTGATTCGGACGAGGCAGAAGATTATACAAAGGGCAGACAGCGTTTGACGGGAGTACCGATGGTTACTGGGTATGAAGCACTGGAGCGACACCGAGGTGTCCGCAGACCAAGACGTAAATTAAGCAGACGGGAAAAACGTGCCTGGAAAAAAGCCCAGAAATATGAACTGAAGTTACATAAGGCACACGAAAAGGAAGAAAGAAAACTTGCGAAGCAGGCGGCAAAACAGGCTGCTCGTGAAGAAAAGGCAGCACAGAAACAGGCAAAGAAAGCAGAAAAGCATAAAAAAAAGACAAAGCCGCCGGGTTCTGTAAAATCCAGTGGAAAAAAAGGTACTGGAAAGCAAATATCCAGCACGAATAAAGACAATAGAAATAAAGGGAAAAACATTACCGCACAGCAGTCGATTCCATACAGGGAAATGGGAAAAGACGGAATCTGTCGTGTGGAGGATGGGTATTATTCAAAAACAATTCGTTTTTATGATATCAACTATCAGTTAGCACAGAATGAGGATAAAAATGCGATTTTTGAGAACTGGTGTGATTTCCTGAATTATTTTGACAGTACCATCCATTTTCAGTTGTCCTTTATCAATCATCACAGCAACATGACGGAATATGAAGATGTGATCCGTATTAAAAAGCAGAATGACAGTTTTGATGATCTGCGTATGGAGTTTGCCCAGATGCTCAGAAATCAGTTGGCAAAAGGAAATAATGGTCTTGTCAGAACCAAGTACATTACATTTGGAATTGAAGCTGACAATATCCGGGAAGCAAAACCAAAACTGGAACGTATCGAAACAGACATACTAAATAATTTTAAAGTTTTCGGGGTATCTGCGTATCCGTTAAATGGTGTGGAGCGTTTGCAGATCATGTATGAAACATTCAACCAGAATGTCAAAGTACCATTCAAGTTCAGCTATGATGATATGCTGCGTACCGGGCTGAATACAAAGGATTATATTGCACCATCCAGTTTCCTGTTCAAAAATGAAAAGGATTTTCAGATGGGAGATACCATCGGAGCAGTATCCTATCTGCAGATTCTGGCACCAGAGCTGACGGATAAAATGCTTGCTGAATTTCTGGAAATGGACTGTAACCTGCTTGTTAATCTGCATATCCAGTCCATCGACCAGATGAAAGCAATCAAATTGGTCAAGAGTAAGGTTACGGACATTAACCGCATGAAAATTGAGGAACAGAAAAAAGCGGTACGCTCCGGATATGATATGGATATTATTCCATCTGACCTGAATACATACGGAGGGGAAGCGAAAAGACTTCTGGAAGATTTACAGTCGAGAAATGAAAGAATGTTTCTTGTGACTTTGGTGTTTTTAAATACAGCAAAAAATAAACAGGAACTGGAAAATATGGTATTCCAGACGGCAGGTATCGCACAGAAATATAACTGTGCATTAAAAAGACTGGACTATCAGCAGGAACAGGGCCTTATGAGCAGTTTGCCACTTGGAAGAAACTGGATTCCGATCAAGCGGGCATTGACTACCACATCGACAGCTATTTTTGTTCCATTTACAACGCAGGAACTGTTTATGGGTGGGGAATCTATCTATTATGGGTTAAATGCCCTGTCTAATAACCTGATCATGGCAGACCGGAAAAAGCTGAAGAATCCAAATGGGCTGATACTTGGTACTCCTGGATCTGGTAAATCTTTTGCAGCAAAAAGAGAGATTACCAATGTATTTATTGTCACAAAAGACGACATTATTATCTGTGATCCGGAGGGAGAATATTTTCCGTTAGTCCGGGCATTTAACGGGCAGGTTATCCGTATTTCTCCGACCAGTCATGATTACATCAATCCAATGGACATTAATATCAATTATGCGGATGATGACGATCCGTTATCTCTGAAATCAGATTTTATCCTTTCGCTTTGTGAACTGGTAGTAGGAGGGAAAAATGGTCTGGAACCAGTGGAAAAAACAATCATTGACCGATGTGTACGTCTGGTATATCAGGACTATCTTGCTGATCCGGTTCCAGAGAAAATGCCAATTCTGGAAGATTTATATAATCTGCTTCGCAAACAGGAAGAGGCAGAGTCGCAGAGGCTGGCAACTGCACTGGAAATCTATGTAAATGGTTCCCTGAAGGTGTTTAATCACCGCACAAATGTAGAGTTGAACAATCGTCTGGTATGTTTCGATATTAAAGACCTTGGTAAACAGCTTAAAAAACTTGGCATGTTGATTGTTCAGGATCAGGTTTGGAACAGGGTAACAGTCAATCGTTCTGCTCATAAGTCTACCAGATATTACATTGATGAGTTCCATCTGTTGCTGAAAGAGGAACAGACAGCAGCGTACAGTGTGGAAATCTGGAAGAGATTCAGGAAGTGGGGAGGTATTCCGACTGGTATCACGCAGAACGTAAAAGATCTGCTTGCATCAAGGGAAATCGAGAATATCTTTGAAAACTCAGATTTTATCCTGATGCTCAACCAGGCATCCGGGGATCGACAGATTCTGGCAAAACAGCTTAATATTTCAACACACCAGCTTTCCTATGTAACAAACAGTGGAGAGGGAGAAGGGCTGATTTTTTATGGAAATACAATTATTCCATTTAAGGACAGATTCGATAATACCCTTATGCTTTATGCGTTAATGTCATCGAAGCCGGAAGATGTAGAGAAGCGTGAAAAACTCGGCATCAAAGGCAGAGATGATAGTTAAAGAGGTGACAGCAGAGTATGAGAAAATGGGTGGCAGGATTGTTACTTTCTATATCCGTTATATTGCTTACGATCAGTCTGTATTTCCTGATGGGATTTTTTATGCAGGAAAGACAGGATAACCAATTACAGCAAGAGTTGCAGGAACTTATGCAGGAAAAAGAGGACGATCCAGAAGAAGATACTTCCGACGATTTAGAGGTAGATGCTGGAATTTTGGCATTGCATGAAGAAAATTCAGATTGTATTGGCTGGCTGACCATTGATGGGACGAGAATAGATTATCCGGTCATGTACCGGCCCGGAGATAAAAATTATTATCTGCATCGGGATTTTAACGGGGAATATTCTGCAAATGGCTGTTTATTTCTGGCAGAGGAATGTGTACCAGGAGATTCGGACAATCTGATCATATATGGACATCACATGAACAGTGGGAAGATGTTTGCTGACCTTGAAAAATATAAGGACGAAGGATTTTATGAAGAACATCCGACAATCCTGTTCCGCACGATATGGGGAAATGAACAGTATCAGATATTTGCAGTATTTACAACACCCGTTTATACAGGAAATGATTTTGATTATTACAGTTTTATCAAAGCGGGAACAGTGGATGATTATAAAAAATTTGTTGCCTCCGTTAAGGAAAAATCACTTTATCAAACAGGAACAACAGCAAAATACAGAGATAAGTTACTTACACTGTCTACTTGTGAGTATTCCCAGAAAAATGGGCGTATGGTACTGGTTGCAAAGAAAAATAACGGAAAATTACCATAGATCAGGAGATGATGACCATGCAAGAGCATGAATATAAAGCAAGGGACAAGACTGTCCAGAAGATGAGCAGGGATGGACTCCGGGAAAAAAATCTTCGCAGTAAAAAGGAAAAGCGAATTACCGGGCGTGAGGCAGATGAGAAGAAAACAGCCGGACACAGGGAACAGGAGCTGGACTTTGGAAAGGTCAGAAAAACTCATACTGCAGAAGAAACGGTTGAGGAAGTGACAGAAGGAAAGCACAGGCTGCAGTCCAGACATGCTTTTCTGGAACAGGAAGAAATTGCAGAAGCGGAAGAAATGGAAAACTCAGAAATGAGTGATGATAAAGCAGGCGGGGAGAAATCTCCGTCTGTTTCACGTTCCAGACTTCGGAAAGAAAGTATCCGGGGGCATCCGGAACGGAAATTTGAACGTGATTCTGAAATAACAGAAACGGACAGGCAGAATCGAAAGAAAAAGATGGTCACAGCCTATGCAGCAAAAGAGCAGAAACGCTACCATGAAAAGTCAGAAGTTGATGAAAAATCAATGGAAGATTTTCGGGAAGAGATCAAAGGCAAGACAAAAAGGGAACAGATACGAAAAGAACAGAAGAAATCAAAATCCCGGCTTTCCTTTGAAGATGAAAGCAAGGGTGTGATTCCTGGCAGTGGGATGGCAAAAAGGGGAGCTTCCGCCGTTTCGGAAACGGTATCTGATTATGGTCAGAAAAAGGTCAGAGAAGATACCGATGATAATGCTGCTCTTGATGCGGCAGGTCAGATGGAGCTTGCAGGAGAAAGTCTTGCAAGAAAGTCTGTTTACGTTCGGGAACGATTGAAAGAGAACCGACAGAGAAATAACCGGTTAAGGGAATCTGTTCTGGAAGAAACAGAAAAATTCCGCCTGCAGTTTGGCACCAGTGCTTCCGATGAAGCAAAAAGGGCGGTTCAGAAAGAAGCAGAGCAGAAAAAGCAGTCTGCCTTAAAGAAATTATTGCAGAAAAAGCGTTACCAGAAGCAGTATCAGGCTGCGAAACAGGGAAAGGCTGTGAAAGATGCAGTGCTTGTAAATGCACAGCGATTTACAGAAAAAGCCAAAGCTGCGGTCAAGGAGCTTGTGGCACAGAACAGGAATATCCTCCTGTCCATAGGAGTTCTGGTTCTGCTGTTTGCGTTGATGGCGACGAGTCTGTCAAGCTGTGCTGCGTTATTCCAAGGAAGTTCCAATGCTATTATTTCTACCAGTTATTCCAGCGAGGATGCAGATATTTATGCTGCGGAAAATGCTTATGTGGCTTTGGAAAATGCACTGAATGAACAGATCAATCAGATGAAAACAAACCATTCCGATTATGACGAGTTCCAGTTCCAGATTGATGAGATCGGACACAATCCGTATCAACTCATTTCTTATCTGACAGTCAAGTACGGCGGTTTTACCTATGCAGAGGTTGCAGATGAGATTCAGGATATTTTTAAGGAACAGTATGGCTTATATACGGATTCGACACGAGAAACCGTAACAGAAAAGAAAACGGTCAGGGTTGGAGAATCATTGGGACAGGTTGTAACCAGTGGATATTGTAACTGCCCGATCTGTTGCGGACAGTGGAGTGGAGGCCCGACAGCAAGTGGAGCCTATCCACAGGCAAATCATACGATTGCGGTAGATGCTTCCAATCCATTTGTGCCAATGGGAACCCATGTCATTATGAATGGCGTGGAGTATGTAGTTGAGGATACCGGAAATTTTGCACAGTATGGTGTTCAGTTTGATGTATTTTATGGCGATCACGCTTCTGCATCAGCACATGGGCATCAGACCTGGGAGACATACATAGCAGACAGCAATGGAAGTCAGGAAGTAGAAGTAACGACAACAAGAGAAGTGAACCGACTGGATGTAACACTCACGAACCATAACCTGGATGCAGTTTTAAGAAACCGTATGACAGATAAGGAACAGGAGCAGTATGACGCTTACAACAAATATTATGGAAATCGTGATTATCTGTTTGACCTTAACACAATTCCGACAGGCGGGGCGGGATTCGGATATGATATTCCGGCAGAAGCACTTTCTGATCCGCAGTTTGCCAAGATGATCCAGGAAGCGGAAAAATATCTGGGTTATCCGTATGTCTGGGGCGGTGCATCGCCATCTACCAGTTTTGATTGCTCTGGTTTTGTATGCTGGGTAATCAATAACTGCGGAAATGGATGGAATGTGGGAAGAGCAACAGCGGACGGACTTCGTTCTTATTGTTCTTATGTATCTCCATCTGATGCAAAGCCGGGAGATCTGATTTTTTTCCAGGGAACTTATGATACGCCGGGAGCAAGCCATGTTGGAATTTATGTAGGAAATAACATGATGATTCATTGTGGAAATCCGATTCAGTATACAAGCATTGCAAGTTCTTACTGGCAGCAACATTTTATGGCATTTGGCAGACTTCACTAGAAGGGAGCGAACAAGAAATGAATATGCGATTAAAAAAGGTTCTGGATGACATTCAGAAAACTGAAAACAAGATTCTGGAACTGCAGGAACATGTAAGGCAACTGAGAATTCAGAAAAAGCAGATGGAAGATGCAGAAATCATTAAGGCAATCCGTTCCATGAAAATGGACAGCCGAAAGATGCTGACTTTTCTGGATGGAATTCAGAACGGAACAGTTACCATGCAGTTTGATGAAGAGGGCAATCTTTCTATGGATAGTTCTGAAACGGGTATAAAGAAAGAAGAAAATATGGATAGCGAAATGTCAACCGGACTGATAGAAGAAAGAGAGGATTTGGAAGATGAAGAATAAAGTAATGAAAAAAGTTTTAATGATTATGTTGTCGGCAACGATGCTGATTGGTTCTGCCAGTGTGACCGCTTTTGCACAGGCAAATGAAAACGCAGAGCAGGCTGAAACTGCGGAACAGGTGATAGAAGAACAGCCGGCGGAGCAGCCTGCCACAGAGGGAACACCATTTTCCACGTCGCAAAAAGCCGGAAAGTCCGGAAAAGAATCCTCCGGTAAGG
>ENA-OPSG01001102-OPSG01001102.1-human-gut-metagenome-genome-assembly--contig:-NODE-1102-length-14093-cov-7.071306_pt1 | contig 14093 bp, 18 predicted proteins | sample MGYA00241454_ERZ501900 | MGnify/ENA primary metagenome ERZ501900 (study PRJEB25962, sample SAMEA2042225) | human gut metagenome | biome: human gut; feature: human-associated habitat; material: faeces... | reverse complement strand
AAGATTATCGGCTGGTCCTCGGGCTATGATTTCATGAACTCCAATGCCACCCTGCGCAAGACTGTGCTTTGGGTATTGCTGCTTGGAGGTACAGCCGTTTGCATCACGGGTGTGGCGTTAAGTGTGAATTATATAAGAAGAAAATGTTGTAAAAGACAAAAACGCTATTAACGAGAATAAACTTGTATGAATAAGAAAAGACTTGGAATATTCCTCGGCAGCATAGCCCTATTGATTGTCTGCAGCTTTGCGGCCTATCAGTACTGGCTTGCTCCTACACGTATACTTATTATCAACGCAACCCTGGCACAAGCTGCCGACATTGCCCTGAACAATGACTGCGCCCGGATAGAAGTCACCTGCATAAAAAAAGAAGAGGTGAAGGACCTTTCCGGCTATGATGCCATCGTGATGTACAGCAGAGGGCTATACCTTGACGACGGCCAGATTGCCGAAGTGGAACGGGTGGGTGCCAGCGGAGTACCAGTCTTTACGAATACGTTACGAAATTTCACCCTCTCCCTCAATCACAATGTTACCAATGAACAACAGCATACGCTACGGGAGTATCTCAAGAACGGCAACAAGCACAACTACCGGAATGCCTTACTCTACCTGCGCCACATCGCCACTCCCCACCGGTGGGGACACCAGGATTACGAGCCTCCCATCCCATTGCTGGAGAACATGTTCTACCACCGCGAATACGGCCGCTACTTCAGTACTCCGCAAGAGGTGACCGCCTATCTGAAAGAAAAAAATCTCTACCATGAGGACGGACGCAACCTTGCCCTGATTTCCGGACTCAACTTTCCGATGGAAGGAAACCGTGCCCACGTAGATTCCCTCATCACGTGCTTGACACAAGCAGGCTTCAATGTCTATCCTTTCACAGCCGGAGGTCAACCGCGTGCCGATATGATACGTACCCTCCATCCCGATGCAGTAGTCTACCTGCCTATGGGACGGCTGGGCAATGACTCACTCATCAACTGGCTGCACCAGGAAAACATTCCTTTATTCATGCCCTTCCCGCTGATTCAGCCCCACGAGGAATGGCTGGACCCGGACGTTAAATATATATAATTTATTATATATAAATTTATTAAATTTGTCTATAGACTTAGGATATGTTAACCTGTATAATACAAGATAACCTACATACATTCCCGTAGAGGTTGTTTTCATTTCTTCATAATTCAAGAAAATTTTTAGATTTAAAAGGGGGATTTTTTATGAAAAAATTTTGTGCTGTTATTATTACAATTATCACTGCTATAACTAATTGTTGTGTTGGGTTTGCATCTCCTTTCGGAGATAAATTGGAAAATGGTATATCAACTTACGCAAAACAAATTGATATATCTAAATATAAGTATTCTCAAGAAGAAGTTCAAAATGAGTTTACTTACTTAGTCAGTAGAAGTGAAAATGCTTGGTATGTAAAACATTCGGCTAAATTTAAAATGAATGGCAATAAGGTAGATAAAATAATTGTGGAATATAAATATAATCCACAGCAAATAAAAGAAAAAAGAGAGTTTATAGATAATGTAGTTGAACCTATTGTTGAACAGGCTCAAGAATATAAAACTGACTACGAAAAAGCAAAGTTTATTTACGATTACTTAATTGATAATTATGACTACGATTGGACTTTAAAAAATTCTGATGATTTAATGTTATATGAAAGTGGAACAGGTGTTTGTAGAGCCTTTGCTATTGCCTATAAAAATATATTAACAAAATTAAATATCCCTTGTGATGTTGTAATAAGTAAATCAATGAAACACGAATGGAATATAGTACAAATCGACGGCAAATGGTATAATGTGGATTGCTCTGGTGCAGATTTATTAAATAGTGATAGAGATTGTTTTTTCCTTAAATCAGATTTATTTTTTAGCTTTTTAGGATATTACAATGGAATTTCATATAGTAATGAAAAAGCTGAAAATGTAGACTTAGACTAAGAAAATAAGAAAAGGTGCTAATTTCAAATTTTACTGAAGTTAGCATCTTTTTTATTATGTAAATAATTAAAAATAATATAGTCAAATAGCATATTTAATTATACATAATACCTACCCCCTTTCATATATTCCAAAGTTAATTACTCAAATTATAAGCAATCACCCTTTCAATATATAAAATAGGTGGGGCAAATAAACCGTTAGAAGTCTGATTTTAGTGGGGATATAAATACGATGTTGGTTATATACTGTTTACAAGTGATTTTTTGATAAAGAGGTTGACAGCCATATAAACAAAGGATATACTCAAGAAAATTAATAATAAAATATTTAAAATAATTTGAAAAAAGTTATGGAATTGAGAGGAGTGAAATCTAATGGCTGATAATGAATTAAAAAATGGATATTATGAAGGACCTAGAGAGAATCAATATGAGGGCTGGACACAGGAAGAAATTGATGACGATTTGAAGAAGGCTTTTGAAAAAAATAAAGAATTAAAAGAATGGCCACCAATATAAGCACATATTTAAAGTTAATTCAAGGGTACTTTTTATTACGCTGAAGCTCCTTAAAAAAATAAGGCAGGTAATCATTGACTACCTGCCTAACTGAATACAGAAATTAAGTGGGGTGACAATTCCCACATCTCCTAACCTCTTGCGAGGGGTGACGGCTGCCTGTTCCGCCCTTTAATTCCTATATATAGTTTATTACAATAAAAAAATATTATACAAAACTAACTATATACTTTCTATATCTTTATTATACACAGCCTAACAGCCTTTGTCAAACCTTTTTTAAAGTTCCTTTTGTTATAAAGTTCTTTACTCTATTGTTATTTAGTATATACATTGACCTAGCAAATACATTACCATTTAAAGAAATTCTAACAGCAACTTTTACAAATTCATTGTCAATTTCAAACTCTTTTACATATTCTAGGGAATTATCCTTTTTATTTATACCAACATAGTCGGGGAAACACAGTATATTTGCAATGTGACTACCATACTTTTGATAATCGGCAGGGTGTGATGTTTGCATATGTTTGATGTTAGTATCACCAAGTAGAATAGGAGTATCAGGCTTGATATAGGTTATACCTAATATATTTATTATATCTTGTGTTATTGTGCCTACTTGTACCGTCATTTAATCACCTTGATTTATATTTTTTATACTCTAGCGAGAAATTTAAAATAATTATTTAACCTGTTAAAGATTAAATCAATATCGTTAAAGTCGATAGAATATTCCTTTGTTTTTAATCGAATGTTTATTACAATGTCGCTAAGAGAATTATAGTTATTAATGGAATAATCAATATTTTTATAATGTAAAAATATTTTACAATGTCAAATTTATTTTTAGTGGTATCTAAAACTGATAATATCTATTTTTTTAGATTATCGTCAATAGTTAAGGGTGTAGTATTTTCATCAAACTAAACAATTACAAAAAGATTATAAATAGGTTGCTTGTGTTTGTCAAGTATATAAACCCCGATACCAACAGGGTAAAAGGTAATACCTAGAAAATGATATAATACATAAAAACTAACAGGAAAAACTACCAAGAAAAACTACCGACAAGAAATTGCCAAAGTAAAATATACTACAAAATACTACAAAAATATAATAATAGGGGAATTAGTCAGGATAAACAGCCTTTAAGTGCTAACATTTATATAATATATATACTATCAAAAGCATTGGTATTATAGCTTAAAGACAATATCAACAAAATAAGTATTCGGAGATTTCGGAGTACCTAAAAAGGAAAGGAATATAATTTATTTTTGGGTGAATAGTCCCCAAATAGTCCCCAAATAGTCCCCTAAAATTGAAAATATAATAATATGTGCAATATTACAAAACATAAAAAAAGCCCCGTAACCATATAGATTACAGGGCTTTTGTTATAGTGAATCGGAAAGATAAATCGGATGGCTTGCAAGCAAGCCACAAATTAAGGTCGTTAATTTGTTCTGAATAAGCTAATAACGGGAGTTGAACCCGTGACCTCAACACTACCAATTTTAATTAAGAGGTTTTAAGTAGTGTAAGAATATATTTAAAATACCACTAAATAAGCCTGTTACAGTATGTTTGCACTATAAAGAAAAGGGGGTGGATTTACTAGGATAAACCTTAAAATAAACCCCTAATAAACCCCTTAAAGTGTTGATACCTTTTTTACTTGTTTTTTATTGAATAAATCTTGTAATGTATTAGATGCCTCAATGTTATTTTGTTCTAGGCTATGAGCATATATATTTAATGTTGTACTTGTATTAGAGTGACCCAACCTACTAGATACGGTCCTTATATCTGTATTAGAGGCAATTAGTAAAGTTGCGTTTGTATGCCTCAACCCGTGTAAAGTAATGGACGGAAGTTTGTGTTCATTATCAGCAGTTAAATTATATTTTTTTATTATACTTTTAAATGTATGGGTAGGAGTTGAAATATCCATTTGTTTACCATTCCATTGTATAAATATGTTATCATTACCAACCCATTTTTCACCTAATTTTAATCTTTGTATATTTTGATTGCTTTTATAAGTTTTGAGCATTTCCATAACCCCGTTGGGTAGATATACGGACCTTGTTGTGTGATTTTTGGTTGTTTTTTCATAGGTTATACTGCCGGCAAGGCCAACAGCCTTTATTACATTTACAATGCCTTTGTTAAAATCTATATCAGACCACTTTAAGGCTATTAGTTCCCCACGCCTAAATCCTCCAAATAGAGCCATATAGAAAAACAGCCTTAACTGTTCGCTTATACCTCTAGTTTCTTTATATGATTTAACATTGTATATAGTGCCGTTTGAGGCTGTTCGTTGATGTTCTTTGTAGTCGGTTATATATTGTAAATCTAATGTTTTTAAGAAAATTTCAGCCTGTTCAAGTGTAAAATAATTGATTTTTTCAACGGCTTCTTTACTGGGCGGGGTAACATTATTACAGGGGTTATACTCTATAAGTTCCCATTTACAGTCTGTTGAGAGTATAGAAGATATAACCGCGTGGTATTTTTTTATTGTAGAGGGAGCGTATCCCTTTTTATTGTTTATAGACCCGGTAGCAAGGCTGTTGTAAAATTCATTTAGATGTATCGGTTTAATATCTGTTAGTTTTAAATGTCCTAAAGACGGCATAATGTGGCGGTCTAACATATCAATATAGGTTGATAAAGTAGATTTTTCAAGGTGGTGTATAGCATACTCTTTTAACCATTTTGAGGTAAATTCATAAAATGAGAGTTTTTCACCTTTTAATAGTCTACCGTTTTTGACCTTTTGTTCAAACTCAAAAGCAACCTGTTTTAATTCTTTTTCAATCTGTTTAGATGTCATTCCGGGAGTAGGTGTGTAGGTTGTTCGTTCCCTTATTTGTTTTCCTGTAATATCATAACCATTGGATACAGTTATTTTATAGCTTATACCATTTTTAGTATTTTTTTTCTCTATAGTTGCCATTTTAATCACCTTATTTTTTAGGGGTAAAATATTTTAAATTATTCTTTTTTAATTCGGTTAATCTAAGTTTTAAATATTCGTTTGTTGCATCGTTAAGCGCCTCTAGTTGTTGGTCATTAACTTCCAGGAATCCGTCAGGGTATACTATCCACATATAACCCTCTGAGCCAATACCATCTATTACATAGCCTATCTCCCTTAATTTCTGTTCTAAGTTATATCGGTCATAGTATTCATATTTTTTATCAGAAAGTAAATCCGCGGGTCTTATTTCTAAAGCTGATGCTATTTTGCATACCACCTCAAGGGATGGCGTTCTTTTATTTTTTTCGTAATTTATTAGAGCATTTACCGAAATTTGAGCTTTTTCGGCTAGTTCATATTGTTTTATACCTTTTTTGGTTCTAATATCGCGTATTTTTTCACCCGTTGTCATAATTATCACCTCAGTAGTAATATAACATAATATCACACATTTGTAAATTTTTTTGTTAAAACACAAAAAAATTGGTTGAAACACATACATTTATGTGATATTATATAAATATAACCACACGAATGTATGATTATGGAGGAGATATAATGAAAATTAAAGTATTTAGATTAAAGTGTTTAATAGCCGACAAGGGATTGAGTACTGTAGAATTTACCGAAAGAGCGGGTATATCAAGAAATACATTGTCAAGCGTATTTAACGGTAAGTCCTGTAGTTTTTCAACGGCAGCCAAACTTGCAAAGGCTTTAAATGTACCGTTGGAAGAAATTGTAAAAGGGGAGGATTGAAAAAAATGGTGAAACTTTTAACTATGAAAGAAATGGCCGAAGATGCAAATATGTCACTATATACTATTAGAAAATTAGTCAAAACGGGTGTAGTTCCGTTTGTTACAATAGGTAATAAATGTCTAATAGATAAAGAGATGTTTTACGAGGCGTTGAGGTTAGAGGCAAAAGAAAATCAAGCAAGACAGAAGCAACTGACAGAGAGTAAACAGCCTCAAAAAATAGTTCATTATGGTAAATTTAAAGATTTGAATTTGTTAGGGTAGGTGATTAGGTGGCAACAAAAGAAGATGCCGTAAAGTTGGCCAAAAAACATTTTAAAATCCACCCATTACAGCCTGATTCTAAATTACCATATATTCAGGGATGGCAAAATAAAGCTACTGACAATTTGGAGCAAGTGTCAAAGTGGTGGGATATATACCCTAATGCCAATATAGGGATATTGACAGGTGGTAACCTTGTTGTAATTGATGTTGATAACAAAGACGGTAAAGACGGTTCACAAGCTTTAAGTGATTGGTGTTTACTCAATGGAAGTATACCCCCTACTTTTACGGTAAAAACTCCGTCCGGGGGTTATCATTACTATTATATGACAGACAATCGTTTTGTGAAAAATGCAGTTGATGTACTGTTCAAGGGTTGCGGTATTGATATTAGAGGAAATAATGGATATGTTGTTGCTCCTTTGAGTACCATTGACGGTGTAAAATATGAAGTTATATCCGATATGCTACCTAGGACAGCTAATGAGAATGTATACGCACTTTGTGAGGGTAGAGCTAATACCATTACTTTTGATTTACCCTCTATAATTGAGAAAGGGACAAGGGATATTACAATATTCAAGTATGCTTGTTCATTACAAGCAAAGGGTTATTTTGATAATGAAATATATAACCTAGTTCATAAGGCAAATGATGAAAGATGTAATCCCCCATTAAGTGATAGAGAAGTTAATATTAAAATTAATTCGGCTTTAAAATATAAAAAGGGTGAGAAAACCTACACCAATAACCTAGTTATCCCAAAGGTCAGAACATTTGCGGATATTGAGGAAAAGGCTGTTGATTGGTTGTGGTATCCATATATACCTAGGGGAATGCTAACAGCCTTAGGCGCAGACCCCGGCACAGGCAAAACTTTTTTATGCTGTTACATAGCATATTTAACATCAGTAGGTAAAATTGATAATAACCCATTTACTGGGCCTATAACAGGTAATATATTAATGTTTAATAGTGAAGATAGTCCGTCAACAGTTTTAAAGCCAAGGTTAAGGCTGTTGGGTGCTGATTTAAGTAAAATTATAGCACCTGAGAACACATCAGACCCTAATTTTATACCTTATTCATTTGATGACAACAGGTTAGAAATATTATTTGATACATATAAACCAGTTTTAGCATTTTTTGACCCGATTCAGTCCTATTTAGGTGCCGGCGTTGATATGCACAGAGCAAATGAAACAAGGCCATTATTTGCAAAGTTACAGGCACTAGCAGAGAGGCACAATACAGCCATTGTTATTGTATCACATATGAATAAAATGACAACCCAAGATGTGTATTACCGATTTTTAGGTAGTATTGACTTTATGGGAGCCGTTAGAAGTGCTTTATTTTTAGGAAAACATCCGAAAGATAAAGATATTAAGGTTATGTTTCATATCAAGCAAAATGGTACACCACCAGGGGATACACTGGCATATAGAATAAATAATGGTGTTTGGATGCCTGACGCTTTAACTGATGTATCAGAACTTACACCTGAGGATTGCACAGGGCAAAAGCAAAGAAAAGCTAAAACCGGTACCAAAAAGGATAAAGCTATTGAGTTAATTAATAAGGCTTTTGATGAGTTGCCACCCGGTACAGATACTATTGAGGTTTCAGAGTTAAAGCAAATAGCTGAGGATAACGATATAGACTGGCAGATATTTGCTAGAAACAGACCAAATTATATTACGGCCGAGCATTTTGGAAAAGGAGAAAACCAAAAGCATTACTGGAAAATGAATGAAATTGTCTAAAACAATGTTTTTTTTTATACATCTCATAAAAAAACGGCTAAAATACTGGGTGTTCAAGAGATGTAATCGTACATCTCATAGAACATAACATACACTATGAAATGTAATTGTACATCTCTTGAAGTATTAGTATTTATGCGTGTTTGACTATGAGATGTATAAAAGTATATATTGTTTTAGATTATCTATACATCTCATAAATAAAAACTCTAAATATTATAGTTGAAAATAAAAAAATAGAAAGGTTTAAATATGACAATGAAAACATTTATAATGAGCAAAGAATTACGACAATTTCAAGTAGCTTATTGTGATAAAAATAACAACCCTTATTATGATAATATTACTATTTTAAATAATGGCGAATTGACTACCAATGAAATAGTTAGTGATTTTATAAATGGCCTAAAAGAAAAGGGGTATTGTGTATATATGATAGTTGAGATAAGCCCTTTTAAAACATTTGAAGAAGTTGAAAAATTAATCGAAACTAACCCTGCCGAGGGGAGAAAAAATGTAAGGCTTTTGTATATTGATAAAGAGAAAAACAAAACAGTCCCGGGGTAATGAAAGTGTTTTATACACCCTTTGTCATAAGTTTATTAATGATAAAATTGATAAATTGTTAAGAAATGTTAAGGTTAAATACATATATGGAAGTTTAGAACCTATATACTTTTTCAAGTCAGGTTTTGTCAAGTTTTCCGTTTAGAACCTATATAGTTTCAAGTTCAAGTTTTTTCAGGTTGCTAAGAATTGCTAAGGTCTTTGTTATATATTAGATATGGAGGAATGAAAAAATGTTTTATGTAAAAAGTGATGACGGTAAAAAAGTAGATATATATGGTGATGAGGTATACACTACTTGCCCTATATGTGGAAAAGAATTTACTGTTGATATTATAGAATTGGTTAAAAATGACAGTGATTTTGATTTTTGTGGCACAAGTATATATTGTAGTGAGTGTTCAAAAGAGAAAAACGGTAATAATGTAGTGTATTTATAGGCGTTTTATAGCCATATTTGATTGTTTTTATGAATTAAGTATAAATTATAGAAGTGAAGTATAAGTAATAAAAAAATGGGTCAGAGGCTGTTAAATAGGTTACAAAGGTGACACCCTAAAAAGACAAGGAATAACAGCCTTAAACCCACATCAATTATCTTTTATTTATCATTGTTTATGGTTTCATCAATAGCCCTATTAATAAAGCTGTTTACACTCTCCCCCATAGTTTGGGCGTGTTGTTTTACAATATCTTTTTTGCCTTTAGGCATAGTTAAATTAATTCTATCATAAGTTTTGTTTATAAATTTATTATTATAGGCTATTTTGTCAAATTTTTTGTTCTCCAATGTTTATCCGCCTCCTTGACAAATTTATATTAAAGTGATAATATAATGATACAAGAGGGAATATAACAAGGTAGGTTTATTGCCCCTCACAAATAAGCTGTTTATAAAAATAATCGCCTAAGTTTGCAGACAGGGGCGGTTATTTTTTTATTATGTAAATTATTAAAAATAATATAGTCAAATATAATATTTCATTATCCATAATACCTACCCCCTTTCATATATTCCAAAGTTAATTACTCAAATCATAAGCAATCACCCTTTCAATATATAAAATAGGTGGGGGCAAATAACCCGCCTTGCTATATTCCATTGTATAAGTCTAAAAGAGTTACCCCCTCTAAGACTTACTATATTATATCGTATAAACACACATTATGCAATGTGCATATTAGACAAATATACACTATACCCATTATGTAATGTTTGGTTATTCTTGACTATTTACACATTACGCAATGTGTAGTATACTGTAAGTACAGCAAAGGAAAAACAACCTAAGCTGATTTACTTATAGGAGGTGACAACAATGGATATTAAAACAGTAAGACGAGAAGTGACAACAATGGCTAACAGGATAAACCGGAAATTTCATAATTTATCTATGAGTTTTAGAAAAGCCTGGGCTATTGTTAAATGTAAAATGCTTGTTTGTAAAGTTACAGGAACTTCATTTAAAAATAGACAGGAGGCGTTAAGAAGAATTGAAAAATACGCTAAAACCGGAGCAAATATACAAGTAGCCTTTGATAGAGAGGTAAACAACTTAAATGACACCAACGCAATAAAGGTAAATGTATCAGTAAATGGTTCAAAGGAGTACCATTTAGGATATTTACCTAAGAGGGTGGCTGATTATATAGCTCCAATATTTGATAAAATAAACAGCCTAAAAGGTCAGTTTATAGAAGTTGTTGGAGGCTGTTGGGGAAAACCTATAAGAGGGTGTAAGGTAGGTATTATTTTATAAGTCTTACATAGCCCAACAAAATAACCGTTATTATAATTAAAATTGATTTAGGAGGAAATGAGATTATGGATAAAATGATAAACGCAATGATAGAGGCTATATATAATGATTTTAGAAGCAAAGGAGATTATTCAGACTTACCTGAGGCAACACAAGCAAGAGATAATACATATAATTTATACTGGGATAATCCTAAGTTTGAAGATATTAGACACGAGTTAGACGCAGCTATAGGACAAAGTGATTGTGCGAGTGAAAAACAGGGTTTTATTTATGGCTTTAAAAAAGCTATGGAATTATTTAGTCAAAATGAAAAAGCCCCCTATAGTGCTACCAACACCACAGAGGGCAACCCTCAGCAAATAAACTAAAGGATAAATTTACAGAACATAGTTAATTCAAAGAGTATTATAGATTAGTTGCTTGTGTTTGTCAAGCATAAACCCTGCTACCAATAAAAAACTAACCTACCAAGGTAGATGCCTTGATATAATCAGCCTGAACAACTACCAAGAAAACTACCGGCAAGAACTTACCAAAGTAAAATATACTACAAAATACTACAAAAATATAATGGCTCCGGCTCAGGAAAACACAGAAGAGAACCGGCAAGGCAACGAGAAAAAACAGACGGAACAACAGCCGGAAAGCCCGCACGTGGACTTTGTACGCAGTCATTTAATTATAGGGAGACCCGGTTTATCGGAATCCAAAGGTGTAAAACTTTAATATCGAAGTCTTGACAGAAAAAGCCAGTGGTTGAATTTTTCACCACTGGCTTTAATTCTAATAATTTTTCAATCTAATATGACCGAATCTATAACGTTAAATCATAGATTATGTGTCTATTTGTGAAGAAAAAGACGTATTTTTGTATCAAAATCAAATAAGCATAACAATGGAACCATCTATATACCGTTTTTCACTTTGTGCCGCACTGCCGTTGATGTTATTCTTCGGCTTTTATTTTTTGTTAGCAAAGACTCCTGAAAATAAAATTTTCAAGAATTATCTCCGCTCCCGACAGATTATGGGTATAGCTATGCTGCTGCTTTCGGCAAATTATTCGGTACATTTCTTCTTTGGTATTCGATTCAAAAATGCGGATTCTTCCATATTGATGAACATGTCCACATACTTCCTGTGCTATTCTCTGTTCAGTTCGGCATTGATAATGTTGCTTGATTGTTTTTACATTACCAAACGGCGTGTGTGGACACATATCATTTTATGGATTATATTCTCAACTCTTTCCGGAGTTGTGTTGTTCCTGTTGCCAAGCGGAATCATGCAAAAAATCTCTTTATTTGCTTTAGCTGTCTGGTTAATCGTTTTTGGAATCGTTTTAGCTCGCAGAGTCATAATTGCATATCGTAGAGCCATTCGGATTTTCAATGAAACTCAGGCGGATGATATAGGTACATATATCGAATGGCTTTCCATATTCACTTATTGGGCTGTTATCTTCGGTGTCGGATGCGGATTGCTGACATTTCTGCCAGACAAATATGTTTTTATTTGGATTTTGTCGTCAATACCGTTCTACAGCTATCTTTTCTACAGCTATCAGAACTACCTGCTGTTCTATGAACAGGTGGAAAATGCTTTTGAGCAAGATATACAGTCTGAAGAAGAACTTCTGACAGATACGGAAACAGAACCTGAAATAGTTTCTGAGAAAGAAGTTCCAGTGTCCTATACAGAAATTATAGAGAAAGTGGCCAACTGGATAAAGACAGACGGCTATGTCCAGCAGGGACTTACCATAAAAGAACTGTCCGAAATACTTCATACGAACCGTACCTATCTTTCCGCTTATATCAAGACTACGTATAAAATGACATTCCGCGAATGGATAACCGGTCTCCGGTTGGAGTATGCGAAAAACATACTGAAGGAGCATCCAGAAATCAATATACAGAAGCTGGCTGAGTCTTCTGGTTTTCTTTCTCGCAGTAACTTTATCAAATCATTTACCGAGAAGGAAGGATGTACGCCTGGCAAATGGAAAAAAGCAAATCTGGAATAATTTGTGTGGTAAAAAGCCGATGAAAAAGGTCTCAGAAGCCCATTTTCAAAAAGTGCTCAAGCGACAAAAAAGTGCTAATTCGACAAAAAAAGTGCTCTAACGACAATTTGAAAAGTGCTCAAACGACAATTTTTATAAAACGCTGTATTTCAACAGGAAAAAGTTTTTGTAATATTTTGGGCGCTGAATGACATTTATTACCTTTGGAGAAGGCAAAGATAATAAATTCAAGTTTATATGAGCAGAAAAATCACTTTTCTTACCCTGTTTCTGTGGCTGATGACGGTAACTTTTCCTGTCATTGCGCAGCAGAAAGCAGACACGACCTACACCTTCCGCTTCGTTCCGCAGAAGGATATGTTCTACGTGCCTTGGAATGGCAATGACACGGAACTTGCCCGCTTGTTGGAATGTATCGAAAACAACAAAGCAACAATTCTTGACGGCAAACTGCCGCTATTGGTTGACGGATATTGCAATTCGCAGAGCAGTGAAGTCAAGAACCTTGCAACAGCGAAGATTCGTGCCAACCGTGTGAAATCAGAACTGATTACACGAGCGAAAATCAAGGAAGAAAACTTCATTACCCACAATCATGCGACAGGGGGTGATTTTGTTACCGTGCGCCTGACGGTACCGGTAAAGGAAACAGCCGTGACGGATGCGGAAGCAGAAGCACGACGCAAGGCGGAAACCGAACGCTTAGAAACCGAGAAGCGTGCCGAGCAGGAACGGCTTGCCGAAGAGCAGCGCAAGGCGGAAGAAGCCCGACTTGCCGCTGAAAAGGCAGAAGCCGAGAAAGCCGTATGGCCGGTGGAATCCAGATGGATGCCATGTTCGTGGACGAGGGGTTTGGTTCTCTGGATGAAGACGCATTAAATCAAGCAGTAAAGGCATTGGGAAATCTGGCAGAAGGGAAAAAACTGGTTGGCATCATTTCTCATGTTTCAGAGCTGAAAGACAGGATCGACAAGAAAATTGTAATAACAAAAAATCGCAGCGGAGAGAGAGTTGGAAGCAGCATAACGGTATTAGGGGATTATTCAGCCGATGGGGTGTCCGTATTTATGTAAAAACGTTGGGAGCCAACGGAAAGTGGCTCCCAACGAAAATATATATTTATGGAATCATGACAGGTGCCTGTGTAAATTCGTTTTTCTGCGATTTCCCGGATTTTAGTTCCCGCACCATCCTGGTGAGTTCAGACGCAGTTAGATTTTTCTTAAAAAGTTCATACGCGGAAGAGGAGAGGATATTTTTTGCGTCAGCAGTTTTTGCAATAACCGGGATATCACAGTGCCTTTTTAATTCTGAAAGAAGCAGTGAGGAAGATCTTTTGAATCCCAGGATCCGGATCCATGGAGCACGGAATAAATCTGCAAACATACACTGGTCTTCGACGCTAATATCAAGCATCCGGTTAGGATGGAACGGTTTGTATTCCGTATTCAACTTAA
>ENA-OPSG01001094-OPSG01001094.1-human-gut-metagenome-genome-assembly--contig:-NODE-1094-length-14198-cov-73.524005_pt1 | contig 14198 bp, 13 predicted proteins | sample MGYA00241454_ERZ501900 | MGnify/ENA primary metagenome ERZ501900 (study PRJEB25962, sample SAMEA2042225) | human gut metagenome | biome: human gut; feature: human-associated habitat; material: faeces... | reverse complement strand
CCATCCGCCGCAATTTCCTGGAGGAGGCCTATGAGGCCGTGGAGGCCATCGACGAGGGTAGCCCCGAGCACCTGAAGGAGGAGTTGGGCGACGTGTTGCTCCAGGTGGTGTTCCACGCCCTTATGGAGCAGGAGGCCGGTCGCTTCGATCTGGACGCCGTGGCCGACGGCATCTGCAAAAAGCTCATCTTCCGCCACCCCCACGTCTTTGGGGAGGTGTCGGTCTCCGGCACCGGCGAGGTTCTCTCCAACTGGGAGGAGCTCAAGCGGAAGGAAAAGGGGCAGGCCACCAATACCGACGCGCTGGAGGCCGTGGCCCGCTCCCTGCCCGCCCTGTGGCGGGCCGAGAAGGTGCAGAAAAAGGCGAAAAAGGCGGGCTTCGACTGGCCGGACGTGTCCGGCGCCCTGGACAAGCTGTCTGAGGAGCTGGAGGAGCTGAAGACCGCCGTGGCCGAGGGCACCAATGTGGAGGAGGAGCTGGGCGATCTGCTCTTCTCCGCCGTCAACGTCTCCCGTTTCGTGAAGGTGGACACCGAGGAGGCCCTCAACGGGGCCACCGACAAGTTCATCGGCCGCTTCCGCAAGGTGGAAGAGGAGGCCGCCCGGCAGGGCCGCGCCCTGGAGGGCATGAGCTTGGCGGAATTGGACAAGCTATGGGAGCACGCAAAAGAGACTTAAGGGCGGGTTCGCCTTAAGTATAATCAGACTGGGGTGATTCCCCCAGTAAACACAGGAGGAGTTATCGATATGAATAAGGCTGAACTGATCAATGCGGCCGCCGAGAAGGCCGGCCTGTCCAAGAAGGATACCGAGACCGCCATCAACGCGGCCATTGAGGTCATTTCCGACTGCCTGGCCGAGGGCGACAAGGTTCAACTGGTGGGCTTCGGTGCCTTTGAGGTGAAGAGCCGCGCCGAGCGCATCGGCCGCAACCCCAAGACCAAGGAGAGCATCAAGATCCCCGCCTCCAAGGTGCCCGTGTTCAAGCCCGGCAAGGCGCTGAAGGACATCGTCGCGAAGTAAGTCAGAAGCGCGGAGGGTAGGCGCATAGGGGAGCTAAGAGGCCATAGAGGTAAAAACCAGGCCGGGCGGAGCCCGGCGGCATTTCCGGCGCACCGCAGTCCGGGGCGGCGTTACCCAGGCAAGTACAGCGCACATACCGCCAAATTGGGTGGGTAATCAGCCGGGGGCCGTCAGGCAAAGCATCGACACGCGCCGGCCGATACGGGCCGCAACCGCCTTCAAGTCTTGCCGCCATCGTACAACGTACCGCCGCCCGGCTCCATGGGGTTCCGGGGCCGTAGCCCCCAGTCCCAAGCAGGTAACGGGGAAGCAGCGCCGATCCCGGCCCGGTGGAAAAATCTTCGAAAAAAGAGATTCTTTTTTTAGTAGTATACGTTGCTTTTAAGGCAATTTTTTGGTATAATAAAGTGCTATTGATATTTTCCGAAAGAGGTGGTCTTTCCGTGAATTTCCCGGCCGATATCTGGCCCAAGGTGCTCTCCCTCATGGAGGGGGATATGACCGCCACCACGATCAACACCTGGTTTGACGACGCCACCCCCGTGGCGCTGGACGCCAACCGGTTTGTGCTCCACACCCCCTCCAACTTCAAGCGGGACATCATTGTGGCCCGCTATCTGCCCGTGATCCAAAAGGCGCTCCACGAGCTCTTCTCCGCCGACTTCGAGGTGGTAGTCCTGGGAGAGGGCGAGCTGGAGGACTTCGGCAAGAAAAAAACCGACGATGTCTTTCTGCCGGGCACCGAGGAGTACACCTTTGAGCGGTTCGTGGTGGGCGCGTCCAACAAATTCGCCCACGCGGCGGCCCAGGCGGTGGCCGAGCGGCCCGCCCAGACCTACAACCCCCTGTTCATCTACGGCGAGTCCGGCCTGGGCAAGACCCACCTGCTGTACGCCATCGCCCACAAGATCCACCAGAACCACCCGGACTACCGGATCGTCTATATTAAGGGCGACTCCTTCACCAACGAGCTCATCCAGGCCATCCGTGAGGGGCGCAACCCCGAATTCCGGGAGAAGTACCGCTCGGCGGATGTATTCCTCATGGACGACGTGCAGTTCATTGCCGGCCGCGAGTCCACCCAGGAGGAGATGTTTCACACCTTCAACACCCTGTACGAAGCGGGCCGACAGATCGTGTTCACCGCCGACCGGCCGCCCAAAGAGATGCTGCGGCTGGACGACCGGCTGCGCACCCGGTTTGAATGGGGCCTGCCCGTGGACATCCAGCCCCCCGACTACGAGACCCGGGTAGCCATCATCAAAAACAAGGCCATCCGGCGCGGCATGAACCTGCCCGACCCGGTGCTCCAGTATATCGCGGAGAACATCACCTCCAACGTGCGGCAGATCGAGGGCACGGTCAACAAAATCCTCGCCTTCCAGGAGCTGATGGGGGAGAGCGTGGACGTGGACACCGTCACCCGGGCGGTGCGGGACATGTTCAAGGACAAGGCCGACTTCCTGCCCTCGCCGGACATCATCATCGACGAGGTGAGCAAGTTCTACAACATCGACGCCGACGCCCTCCGGGGGCAGGGCCGCACCAAGGACACCGCCCTGGCCCGGCAGATCGCCATGTACCAGATCCGCCGCATGACCAACCTCTCCCTCAAGGAGATCGGCAAGGAGTTCGAAGGCCGCGACCACACCACCGTCATGCACTCCATTGACCGAATCGAGAAGCTGACCAAAACCAACCCGGAGATTGCCGAGGTCATCAAGGACATCAACGCCAACATCAACGCCCGCTACGAATAATCGACCGTTCTGTCCACATTTCCACGGCGTTTTGTGAAGATGTGGACAACCCTGTGTGGAAAAACCCGTCCCTTCGTCCTCATCGGTGGAAAGGCGACAAAAACATCCCCACCCCCTGTGGAAACGGGATCCCTTCCCCCGCAACGGGTTCCGCCGTTTTTCCACATCATTTTCCCCTACGACTTACTATTACGATCTCATTCTCCCCTTTCTCCGGGGATCCACGCACACTCACTACAAAATGGAGGTCACCAATCATGAAATTTTCCTGCGAAAAAGCTCTGCTACAGGCCGCCATCTCCACCACATCCAGAGCAGTATCTCCCAAAAGCTCCATTCCCGCTCTGGAAGGGATTCTGCTGGAGGCCGGCAGCGACCTCCGCCTCACCGGCTACAACCTGGAGACCGGCATCCGCACCATTGTCCCTGCCGACATCCGGGAGGAAGGCACTCTGGTGCTGGGCGCACGCCTGTTTGGTGAAATTGTCCGCAAGCTGCCCGACGACATCGTCACCTTTCAATCAGAAAACTATATGGTCAACATCAAGTGTGGTATGAGCGAATTCAACATTCTGGGCACCGATCCGGAAGAATTCCCCGAGCTGCCCACCGTAGAATACCAAAATTCCCTGATTCTACCGCAATCCAGGCTAAAAGCCATGATCAGCCAAACCCTTTTCGCCGTCAGCGACAACGAAAGCCGCCCCATCCACACCGGCTCCCTGTTTGAGGTGGACAGCGAGGGGCTGACCATCGTGTCGGTGGACGGCTACCGCCTGGCCCTCCGCCACGAGTCCATCGACAAGAAGGAGGGAGCGGAGACCTTCTCTTTCGTAGTGCCCGGCGCGGCCCTGTCCGAAGTGGAAAAAATTTGCAGCGACGTGGACGAGCCGGCCTCCGTCACCCAGGGCGCCCGCCACGTGATGTTCAAGGTGGGGGACACCATGCTGGTGTCCCGCCGGCTGGAGGGCGAATTCCTGGCCTACCGCCAGGCCATCCCCCGCAACAACACCATTCATGTGGAGGGGGAGACCCGCGCCCTGCTCTCCTCCATCGACCGCGTGTCCCTCATCATCAGCGACAAGCTGAAAAGTCCCCTGCGCTGCGTATTTGACAGCAATCTGCTGAAGATCTCCACCAAGACCGCCATCGGCGACGCCTACGACGAGTGTCCCCTCAGCGGCGACGGTGTAATTCTAATACTCACGGACAACGTGTCGCACGAGGTAAGACTTATAATTATATGAATCCTAATAAGAATTGTGTTATTATTAATCTTTACATTGATGATTTCAAAATTGGTGATAAAGATGTTAGGTCGAGGGACAAACAAAAGTTAATCCAGCGTCAGCAAGATTCCGAGAATGTTCCGATATGGGTTAATGATATTAGTGAAATTTTCGGTTAATTTCTTGCTATTTTCTTTGGTGGTACAATTATAATTACTATATTTGCGTATGGATAAACCACAAATGAAGCCAGTCGAAAAGACTGATGAAGATGTGAGTGGTGCTCTTGTTAATACAAGAAGTAAAAATGGAAGTGTTGCTTTAGCTGTTAATCAAATTAATTCATTTGAACAAGCTGAAGCATTAGCAGATTGGATTGCTCAAAGTCCTGTTTTTAATAAAGGATTTAAGGAGCAAGTTCAGAAAGAAGATGGAACGAGTGAACTTGTAGTTAATAAGAGTGCGATTGTTACATGTTTGCTGTTAGGTAATGAACTCGGTTTTACTCCTATGGTAAGTGTTACATTTGGTAAGACACTTGATAGGGAAGCAGCAATCAAAGTTGAACGTGGGCGGTCTATGGGACTTAATCCTATGGCTGCTATGCAAAACATTTACGTTTTTAGTACTTCTCAAGCGGAGATAGTATATACTGGTATTCATGTTGTTAATAAAGTCCTTACGGATGCCGGTATTAAACGTAAGATTCTTGAAGATGGAACTAAACCTTTTTACATATATAGATATTGTAAAAAGGAACTTGCAAATGAACTTGTTGATTATAACAAAGAAACGAAAGATGATTTTGTTGTAATTAATGATGGTCATACTGCTGATTATATTGATAAACAAGTACAAGAAGGTAAAATTCCAATTATTAGGTATGCTACTCGTCGAGCTCTTGTAGAACTTACTCGTGGTGATGAGAGTATTGCAATACCTTATACTTTACAACAAGCTATTGATGCAGGTTTGTACGTTGGTACTAAATCTGACGGTACTGAAAGTAAAGGTAAAGCTAATTGGAACGCCCATCCGGAAACTCATCTTATTAAAATGTCTATCATGCTTGGTGGTAGAATTATTGCAAGTGATAAGTTAAATGGAATTTACGTTGATAGTGAATTACATCAAGCTGTATCTATTGCAAATCGTCAAGCTGAAGATACTGAATTTGAAGAAGTTCCTGTTACAAAATAAAGTAATGCAAATCTATCATTAATCTATCATTCATAAAATATTCATAAATTAAAACAAATTACAATTATGAAAAAGTCTGTTTTTTCTGCTGCTAAACTTGCTGGTCTGACTGCTGTAAACCGTGGTACAAAGTCGTCGAATGATATTCGTCCGGCAATTACTACTGCTCGTGGTATGAATAAGTTTACGATGAATGCTTCGGCTTCTGCACTTATTGGTTGTGGTCATGGCGACCGTGTTGTTATGTTTGCTATGCCTAATGCTGATTCGATTAATGAGCGTTTCTTTATTGCTCTTTCAGCAGGTAGCGAGGGTTGCAAACTTGCAAGTGCTGGTAACACGAAAGGTACTGGTCGTCCTCAGTCGTTTAATTACGCTGGTGTTTGGTCGCAGATGCTTATGCAGGATAAGGATGCTGCTCCCGTAGGTGAGCGTGTTCTTGCTGATAAGGGTCTTATGGAAGAGGTTGAAACACAGAAAGGCCGTGACGGTAAGATGTGTACTGCTGTTCTTGCTACTAAGCGAGTTGAGTATGGTGTTGAGGAAGTTAAGGACGAGAATGGTGACTTTATTCCTGTTCAGATTGATGATACCATCTACGAGAAAGTGTATGTGCTGGTAGACCCGAAAGAGGTAACGCTGGAGGACGAAAAGCAGGCAGAGGAACCGCAGCCCGAAACCGAGCCGGAAGCCGAGTTGTAATTGTTAATACCTAAAAGTATTTAACAAATCTATCATTTGCTATCATTATAAAAAGAGGAGTTATTGAATAAGTAGCTCCTCTTTTTAGTCTAATAACTTAAAGTACTTTAATTATTATTATGGCAGACACAAGTAAATCGAAAGTTAGTTCGACAACATTAATGTTTGAAGAAGAGGTTGTTGAACGGAGATTAGCTTTTAAGCCCGACCCTGAACTTGGTAATCTTTGCATGGGTGTTATTAACGATGTTCGTATTGATATTCGTGAAGTACCTCTGCTGGATGATAAAGGTGTCGAAAGTACATGGGAATATGCTGGTTGTAAATTCCCCGTACTTATTATCGAATTTAAGCAGTGTAAAACTGACGCAAATCCGAAAGACCGTTATTATACATTTACTGCTAAGCCAGTTACTACTCTTAATAAGAAAGGCGAACCTGTTGAAGAGAAGACTATTATTAATATTATTCAGCAGGTATATGGACAGCTTCGTCATATCGCAAATCAGTTTAAGGGTCTCAAAGGTTATCCGGTTAATGCTGGTAAGTGTCCGGGACTTGATTATGCTGCTCCTGCAAAGGTTCGTTGTGAACAGTATCTTGCTTTCTTTGAGTATTTCAAACATCTCCTTGTTGGTGATGATGAGAAAAATCCTATTTATAAGAATGTAAAACTGTTCATGAAACTTGTTGCAGATTATAACACGCATAAGTTCTTAGCTTTTCCTTCGTTTGTTAATCGTGGATTTGTTGAACGTGTTATTCCCGGTCAAAGTCCGTCGATTGAATTTGAAGCTGGCGAAACAATTCATCTCGCAAAAGATGATACTCCGAAGAATCGTGAAGCTGCCGCAGGTGCTCCTGCTCCCGCTCCCGGTGCTACTGTTGTTTCGTCGGATATTCAGAACATTCTTGATAGATACTCGAAGTAGTATTTATCATATTACTAAAACAGGAACTTGTAAAGGAGGTAATGGAGGTAAAACTCTATTATCTCCTTCTTTTTTGGGTAATGCTAAAATTAGACTTGTTGTTATACCGTATTTTTGGCCGATTTCCTTTGATTTGGCGGACTGTATTTAACAGACGTATATCTGTATAGGTCAGGTAAATACACGCGGTCAGAAGCGTCACGAGTGGGCGTCCAACCCACTCCCCCACCGGGTAGCGGAGCGCTGGGCGAAGCCCAGCAGCGAAGCCCAACAAGTTACACTACTGATTACATGAGAGATTTCATACTTAATACACTTGACCAAGTTACAATATTTAGTAAATATTTTGGTATTCCCGAAGATGTAATCCGATTTAACATTAGTAGTCCTAATGATAGAATACGAAATCCTTTAAGAAATGATAAACATCCTTCATTATCTTTTAAGTATTATGGTGATAAACTGATATGCAGAGATTTTGGTGATGGTAGATTTAGAGGTGATATATTTGAAGTTGTAGGTTATATTATTAATAAGAATTGTAAAACAAGTGAAGGATTTGTGTATATATGTAATGACATAATTCTTCGTTGTTCTGATAAGATTGTTACTAATATTGAATTTAATCGAACTGAACAAGAACATATTAAGAATCAAAATCTTGAAATTACTTTTGATGTTCGTAAACCAAATAAGTTAGATTATATTTATTGGGAACAATATGGTATTAAGAAAAGTAATCTAAATACAAAAGTATTTATTGTTGATAGATATAGACTTAATGAGTGGCAAACACCTTATCGTTATAGTGGTACTGACCCTTGTTATGTTTATAATGTTAATCCAAATAAGTATAAACTTTATTTTCCAAAAAGACTTAAAAGTCAAACTAAGTTTATTACTAATAATCGTTGTCCTATTGAGTGTTTACATCAACTTAAACCAACGAATTATATTGCTCTTATAAAAGGTTACAAAGATAAAATACTTTTTGAACAGATTTGTGATGAGAAAGGTATTAATGATATTTTATTCATACCTGTTGCTTCTGAAACTATTGTATTACCTACTGACATCTACAAGTTATTGGTGTCGTACTCTTTAAGCGGAAAGTTATTTACTATTTTCGATACTGATGCTGCTGGAATTAATGCAGCTCATCTACTGCAAGGTAGATATAATACTATTCCAATTTATTTTACAAATAATTATAAATCTAAAGACCCATCTGATATGGTTAAAGATTATGGTTATCGTAAAGTATTCCAACATTTTGATAATGTTCTAAAAAAGATTTATTATGGAGATTAAAATCAAAAACTATCTTATCAATACTCTTGATAATGGTAATAAGATTTATCTTTGTCCTATGGATGAAGAAAGTTATACGAGATTAATGAATGATTTTTCTCGTTTATCTGACCAATCAAGTATTAACCGATTTGTGGATAAATATGGTTTCAAACATACACAAATTATTCTTGATGGTGATACTTATATTAGTGCTAATGATAAAGAAACATTAGAAGCTATCAATCCTATTCTTTCGCGTATTCTCCCACATCCTAAAACTATTAAAAATCCTCTTAATAATAAAATTGAAAGGTCGTATAAATGTTTTTGTGCTAAACCACTTAATCTTACAGATATGACTGAACATAAGACTCCTCTTGAAAGTTGGAATTGTCTTATGATTCGTATTGGAGAACCGCAATATGCTATTGTCATTGAAGAAAAAGTTAAAAAATAAGATATGATTTCTAAGGAAGTTTTATATAAACGAGATTTAACTGGCGGTTTAGTTCGTTGGTGGGGTCGAGTTGAAAAAGTTACTAATTCTGACGGTACAATATCTCTGCGATTAGCTTACTATTATGGTAAAGTAAATGGTGCTGAAACATCATCTTATTCTCCTGTAATTAAAGCTAAGAGTAAGAAAACTGATAGAGAACAAGCTGAATTTGAACTTAATAGTGTTTATGAAAGACATAAGAAACAAGGTTATAAAAGTCTTTCTGATTTAGATATTAGTCCTTTGGATTATCTTACTAATGCAGATGATTTATTTGCAGAAATAGATAAGAGATTACCTAAGTATAACACTGATGCAAATAATTGTGTTAAACCTATGAAAGCACAAAAGTTTGCTATTGGTAAGTTTGATTACCCTTGTATTGCTCAACCTAAAATTAATGGTGTTCGAGCAGTTATTATGCTTGAAGAATTTATACCTACTGACTTATTTAGTCTTGAAGGTTTTGTTCGTGATGATAAGCATTATCATGCTGTAATTAAAACTAAAGAAGGTCTTACTTATCATATTTGGCATATTGAGCAACTGTTTAATGATTTTTATAATAGTTTTCCTGAATATGCTAATATGGTATTTGATGGTGAAATTTATATTCGTAGTGAGAAAGTTACAACCATTGGTGGAGCTGCTCGTAATCCTCGAAATCCTCTTCATGATAAACTTCAGTTTGTTAATTTTGATTTAAGTATTCCCGATTTAACTAATAGAGAACGTGATAAACTAAGGTTTAGTGTTTGGGAAGAATATCGTAGTAAGAAAAGTAGTGTATCTCATAATGTAATGGCTGGTAGAATTTGGGAAAATTTAACTCCTGAAGGTCATAGAATGTGGGATAAATTTAATCTTATTATTCTTAATAGTGATACTATTTATGATGATAATCAAGCGTTAGCTTATATGCAAAAATGTATTGATTGTGGCTTTGAAGGAGCTATAATTAGAGATTTGCATACTGAATATAAATTTGGTTCTCGTCCTGCTACAATGATGAAACTTAAAAAGTTTGACGATGCTGAATTTGAATGTATTGGTGTTGAACACACTGGAAATCCTGATGATAAAGTAGGATTTAATGTTAGATTAGTTCTCAAGAACGATATTAATGATTTAGTATTTAGTTGTACTTTAACTGGTACTGTTAATGAACGATTAAATATTCTTAATAATCCACCTATCGGAAAGTCTGTAACTGTTAAGTTCTATGAAAGAACTAAAAATGGTTTACCTTTCCATGCAAACGTTGTTGGAATTAGAGATTATGAAAAGTGATGAAAAGTGTTGGAACTATCAATGAAATACTCGATTTATTCTATAAGAGAGTAGATGATATAAGTATTCATACAAAACATACCGTTGCAAATGGTAAATATGGTTATGAATTAAAAGATGGTATTCTTTATTGTAGAGGTAAACAAATTGGTGTTTGTAATAAATTTGTACCATTTGTTATAAGACTACACGATATTGAAGATTATCTTTATAGACCACTTGTTAAACTTAAAAATCAAAAGATTCGAGGTAAAATTAATGTAGATATTTATAATATTTGTAGGCAAAATTCAGAAGTATTGATTGCTAATACTTATGGTATGCTTACAAGTCTTTGGAATGGTGTAAATCAAAATCTCACTATTACAAGACATATTCTTGAAAAAGATGTTACTAATCAAAGATTTGCTGATGTTCGAATCCATCAGATAAAATATAATAATGCTCGTAAAGGTTGGCGTTCTGCATTAAAAGATATTTTAAGTATTTGTAAAGAATACGGTCTTGATACAGATTCAATTATTAACAGAACACAATCTTTTAATTTTACTTATGTTGAATATAAAGGATTTGTAAAAAATTATACAAGATTATCTTCTATATTCAATCTTAAAGATAATATTCGTATTACTTTAAGTCCTAAACAAAATCTTATTATTAGCGGTAAAATTCTTTATTGGCAAACTATTCGTGCTAAAAAAGTTATATTACCTTATTGTAAAAATTATACTGAATTTAAGAAACTTTGGAATAATAGAACTACTCGCAAAGAACTTAAATCTATTATTAAAATTAAATTCAATGAATATCTCGACAATCAGAAAGCTATTGAAGAAGCAAAAGCTAAGAAATATCAGGAAGAACTTGAAGTTCTAATTCAAGAATTTAGAGATTATAAAATTAGTAGTATTCCTTATCAATGGCGACAGTATGGTACTTATGCCGTAATGCGTTATGAATCAACTAATGGAGTTGTTAGACTATGGAATGATGCTGTTATCAAATTAAAAGATTTCACTGATTTTGCTCATTTCTTTGCTGCTTGTGTGCAGAATAATATCCAATTAAATCGTAAGACTTGTTACAATTATAAAATTCAATTTGGTGGATATTATATTTGGGAAGTTCAAGCTAACGATTTATGGAATGTTATGTGGGGTGGTCAGTGTGTTACTATTATGGATGTTATAACTATCTGTAATAGAATAGGAATTAGTCTTGAAGAATGCAAAGTAACTCGTAAACAATTATTGTCGCAATTCGAGAAGCGACAGGAGGTGTAACTTGTGTGGCTCCGCCTGCTGGGCTTCGCCCAGCGGCTCCGCTCCCCGGTGGGAGAGGAGGTTGCACGCCCACTTGTCGCGTCTGAACTAATACAATTAAAGCTATGAATGTTGTAGAACCTACAATCGAATTTTGTGATTATTCTGGTCTTAGAAAGATTGAATTAATCGGTAAAGTTTGTACTAAACAAGAAGATAGTATCAAACCTGATTCAGCTGAAACTTTTTGTAGAAATAGACTTATTGATGGTCATACTGCTATATTTGAACATGAATATGTTTATTTTAATGTTACTTCAATTCCGAATCGTATTGTTCGAGAATTTGTTAAATTAAGTCCTTATATTCGTTGGTCTTATCTTGGTAATTATATTGGTTTTTCATATCGAGTATTTCTTGATATTATGAGTAATAGTCGTAAAATGAAAGCTATTTATAATGATATTTATCATCCAAGCGAAGTTAATGATTTGTTTTATAATATGCTTCTTTTAAGTAAAGAGTTTTCTCATTTACTGTTTGATGATGAAGATATTACTGCTAAACTTGAATATGGTATTGATGCAAGTCTTCGAATTGCTTCTGATGCTGAAATACGTGAACGTGCGCCGGAGATTTATAATGTTACTTATAAAATTACAACCGACAGAGGTGTTACTCATGAAGCAGTTCGTCATCGTGAAATGAGTTTTATGCAAGAAAGTACTCGTTGGTGCAACTATGCTAAAGGTAGACTTGGTTATAAATATGGTAGAAACATTAGTGTAATTGAACCACCATTTAAGAATGAAGATTCATTAGAAAAATTCTATGATGTTGTTGCTGGTAATGAAGCTATATATCAAGAATTAACTAATGATGGTGAACCTGCTCAATTAGCTCGTTCGGTTCTTCCTACTGCTACTAAATCAGATATTTATGTATCTGGTACTCTCGATATGTGGATTGGTGAACATCTTGAAACTGTTTATCCTAAACTCACTATCGTTGAGAATAAAGGTTTCCTTCCTCTTCGTAATCATAAAGCTGCACATCCTCAAATGATTGAAATTGCTAAAATGATTGCAGAAGATATTGCTGTTAGATTCCCTAACGAAACAGGTCGTATTATTAATTATTTTGAATAAACTGTTATGGCTAATAATAATTATATATCTCGTTCAAAATTTCAAGAAGTATTTGCTAAAGCTCTTAGTAAATGTAATGTTCCACAAGATGAACAAGATAAGTTCTTTGAAAAAGGTAGTACTCTTCAATTAAGAAATCTTGGTATTTGTATTGCTATTACAAATATTATAGATAATATTATAAAAGAGGAACTTCCTGATTACGATGGTTGTGTTTCTGGTGAAACATTTAATACTATTTATGAGTATAACAAACAATACATGTATGAACGAGAGCAGGAGCGAAAGCGAGAAGAAAACGCTTAAAGAACTTCTTATTGAAATTAATAATCGTCACGGTATGACAGATGGTAATTCATATGTTGCTCGTGAAATGGTTAGAATTTATAATAAGTTATTCAAACGTAGTATTATTTTAGCAGTTAAGAAAGAAGCTGCTTTAAGAGTGTTACATGGTCAAGAAGGTAGACAAAATGTATTTGCTAACTTTCCAGAAGAAATAATTAATTAAGATTATATGACTGGTAAATTAATTTTAATTAGTGGTAGAAAAGGTACAGGTAAAACTTATGTTACTGAATACCTTGAAGGTATGCTCGCTGGTAAAGTTGAGATATATCCTATGGCTACAATGCTTAAACGTATTGTAGCTGCTGTTACAAATTGTAGTGTATCTCAATTAGATTCTCATTATTTTAAGTTATCTAAATCTCCTTATATTGTTAATCGTTACGGTATTGATGAACAACTTACATATCGTAAATGTTTACTTCATTTTGGTAAACTATTAAGATTTGATAATGACAAAGTATTTATTGATGATGTTATAAATAGAATCAAAACTACTCCTTGTGATTATTTTATTATTCCTGATATTAGAGAACAATTTGAATTAAGTTGCATAACGGATTTTGCTCGTCAGAATGAAATTGAATTAACTACAATTCGTGTTCTCCGTAATACTAAAATGGATGATACATCCGGTGATAAAACTGAGTGTGATTTAGAGAATTATACTGGTTGGGATTTTCATCTTGATAATACTGCTGATGGATATGATAGTATTCATAAACAATTAACTTATATCTGTAAAGAGAAAGGTTATAATGTTAAAAAAGGTTATGTTGAACAAAAATTATTTTGACAATTTATGAGTAATTTATTTGGTATTGCGCAAAAATATGATTATCTTGTTTCGCAGATAGAAGAGAATGACGGCGAGATAACGGAAGAGATTGCAGAAGAATTAGCTATTGCTGAAAGTGAACTTGAAGATAAACTTCGTGCCTATCGACAAGTAATTGATGCTCAAAAAGCTAATATTGCTTATAATAAAGATGAGATTAAACGACTTCGTGATAGGAATGTAAGTTTTGATAAAATAGCTGGTAGACTTAAATCTTCAGTTGTTGATGCTTTACATGTATTTGGTCAAGTTGGTAAATCTGGTAATTATAGTCTTAAATTTCCTGATTTTACCGTTTATACAAAAGAGTCGGAAAGTGTTTCACTTAATGAAAATGCTTTAGACCCTATTATTACTTCATTACTTCATATAACAGAAGCACCTCTTCCGCCGGAAGATAATGTCTTTGTTGAGAAACATAAAGAAGAATTAGATAAGATTGCTTCTATTAGTATTACAGTTGATGTTCCTATTAGTTTAGCAAAAGAGGTAGGTAAATATATTCATGATAAGTTAGGTGATGATTACATTTATACTGTTAAATTTGATAAGAAAGCTATTAAGGAACTTGATAATTGGGCTAAGGCATCCAGTGAATCTGACGAAGATATTGCTCGTGCTGAACGAATAGCTCATGTTATGGATAAAATTGATATGGAGATTGTTACGTCTGAA
>ENA-OPSG01001090-OPSG01001090.1-human-gut-metagenome-genome-assembly--contig:-NODE-1090-length-14237-cov-8.142787_pt1 | contig 14237 bp, 17 predicted proteins | sample MGYA00241454_ERZ501900 | MGnify/ENA primary metagenome ERZ501900 (study PRJEB25962, sample SAMEA2042225) | human gut metagenome | biome: human gut; feature: human-associated habitat; material: faeces... | reverse complement strand
TGTTGAAAGAGCATTTTGGAGCTCTTGAAACATTATAGGCTGTCAAGTAATCGCCATATATAATTAGAAATTTTTAAAAAATTTTCAAAGAAAATTTAGTTAATAATTAATTATTTTTTATGACATCATTTTTAATATTTGTCCTATTCCAATTCCAAAGAAGTTTCCAACTGCTGCCCCAAGAACTCCCATCAATACTCCTATACCTGCATAAGATGGGTTATAAGCAGAAGCTACTATTGGTGCAGAAGCAGAACCACCTATATTAGCAAGTGATGCTGTTGAAACCATACATAAATCCCAGTGGAATATCTTTGAAAATACAAACATAAGTACCACATGTATAACTAAAATAAATAATCCGTAAACTATCCACATAGGAGCTGTTAATAAATCTACAACAGAAGCAGTAGAAGCAAGTAATGATACAACTGCATATAGATATACAGTAGAAAGTTCTTCAACTGCTGGAAGTTTTCCAAGAGGTGTTAAAGCACACACAAGACCTAAAATAGTTACAAACACAGTTGTTATAGTTCCCTTGTCAAACATTTCTAAACCAATAGAAGCAAAACCATTTTGAAGAGCTCCTCCTATCATTTGAGATATAGCAGAGACCATTAAAGAAATTCCAATTAAAAATACCCAGTCTGCTGCACTAGCAGTTTTCTTTTCCTTTTCAACTTCTTTTGCTGCTGCATCTGCGACTGCTTGTAATTTAGAAGTATCTGCCTTAGTTGCATTATCCCATTTTGATGAATAACGAACCATTAAAAGCAATAATGCTATCCAGACTGAATAACAAACTGTATCAAGTGCCAATGCACAACTATATGCTCCTGCATCTACTGGTAAAGCTGCTTGCATAGCTGCCATATTTGCAGAACCTCCTACCCAAGAAGCATAAAGTGCTGCAACTGCTCCCCAGACATCTACTCCTAAGAAACTTTTAAAAATAGGGTAGCCCACAACAAAACCTATAAATAATGTAAATGAACAAGCCAAAAATATAGCTACCATTCTTCCACCTAATTTTGCAAGTTTTCTAAAATCACAACGAAGAAGCATTACAAAAATCATGGCATATAATAAATTATTTTTTAATACACTATATGCTTTTGAACAGGCTTCGGAATTAAAAAGCCCCATAGTACAAAAAGCCATATTTAAAATATAAATGAAAACTAAGGCTGGAACTACATTAAATATTCTCCACTTAGAATATTTTTCCAACAATAATAAGCAACCTGCAAGACACATTAAAAATGCAATATAAGTAAAGCCATTAGTAATAACCATATGTAACCTCCCTCTTTTTCACTAATCTATATATTTTATTCCATTAATTCCTTTTATTCCAAGTCCAAAATCATCAGAAACTGTTATTTCTTTTTCATTGAATACAGCCCCTCCTATAATTGGATCTTCTGAACAAAGAACTGGTCCATCTAAATCAATCTTAGTGATAATCTGTTTAGCACAAGCTAAATGTACTGCTGCATTTACACTAACTTTTGCTTCAAGCATACAGCCTATCATACATTCAACTCCAACCACCTCAGCTAAATTTATAATCTTTAATGCATTATAAATTCCACCACATTTCATAAGTTTGATATTAATTAAATCAGCTGCTTTCATCTGTAATATTTTAAAAGCATCTTCTGGCGAAAATACACTTTCATCTGCAAGTACAGGCACATCTGAATGTTTAGTTACATAACGAAGTCCATCAAAATCATGTGCCTTTACTGGTTGTTCTACTAATTCTATATCCAAACCTCTATCCTGCATTTGATTTAAAAGCCTTATAGCCTGTTTTGGACTCCAAGCCTGATTTGCATCTATACGAATTCTATAATCTTTTCCTATTGCATCACGAATAGCACTAAGTCTTGCTACATCTAATGTTGGATCTATCCCAACTTTTACTTTTAAAGTATCATAACCTCTTTTTATAGCATTAATTGCATCTCTTGCCATTTCTTCTGGTGGATTTACACTAATTGTAATATCTGTTACAATTTTATTACGACTTCCACCTAACAATTTATATACAGTAATTTTATGAAGTTGTCCATATAAATCCCAAAGTGCAATATCTGCTGCTGCTTTTGCACTTGTATTTTTAACTATACAAGAATTCAAATCTTTCATAAGATTTTCAAAATCATCTACATCTCTTCCTATCAAAGTTTTTATAATATGATCCTTTAATGCTCCAACAATAGCTCCTGTTGTATCTCCTGTTATTACCCCAGTAGGTGGTGCTTCTCCATATCCTACATTTCCAGTGTCTGTGTGAATTTCAACAATTACATCTTCTACACTATTTACAGAACGAAGTGCCGTTTTAAATGGTACTCTTAGTGGGACAGAAATAATTCCTAACTTAATCTTTGTAATTTTCATGATAATAACCTCCCTTATAAGAAAAAAAGTCCATACAAAACCACAGACTTTACTTGTGGTTTTGCTGGGACTCAGATTGTTTCTTGATCTATTGTGTAGCTCACACAAAATGAAGCAGCATACTATAAATATATACCTTTATAATTAATTATATAATACTTTATATTTACTTGTCAATTACTTTATTATTATCTACGATATTTTTATTTTTATAACTGAAATTAAACATTATATTATATAAATCTTTTAATAATAAAAAACCTCTAAGTTAGAGATTATAAATTATTATAATACTAACTTAGAGGTGTTTTGTGGCTCATTGCCTATATATAAAAAAGTTATTACCTACAATTAATTTAAAAACAATTTACCTAGTTATATTATTTTTTAAATTTATTAGTTATTAAGGGATTTTATAGTGAATTTTTAGTAAATTATTTTTAAAAAATTAATTGCATCTTCAAGGGTAAGTTTATAGATAAATTCTTTTTCTTCCTCATTTAACAAGCTAAATTTTCTTTTAAATTCTAAAAAATGCATAGATAACAACTCCTTTTTTTGTATATTTTTTCATCTACTTTCTTTATACTCTTAATGTATCATATAAAAAATACTATGTCAAGAAATTTTTAAAATTTTTTTTATATTTTTCATCAAACCCTAATTTTTACAATATTTATTAGTATTTTATTTTTTATACAAAATAAAAAAATATAAATTAGAAAATATTGTAGACACTTTTATCATAATCTGTTATAATGTATCTGTAAAGTAGTACAAAAAAGGAGGTATTTTTATGAGTTTTGGAAAAACTTTAAAAAGAATCAGACTAAAGCACAAAGATAGTTTAAGAGGTTTGGCAAAAAAGATAGACTTACATTTCACTTTCATTGATAAAGTTGAAAAAGGTACTGCTCCAATTTCTAAAAATTTTATTGAAAACGTTATAGCTGTCTATCCTGATGAAAGAGAAATATTAAAAAAGGAATATTTAAAAGAAACTTTACCTAATGTATTCCAAAAAGAAGACGCTATAAAAATTGTTAGCAACAGTGAAATTTTAAATCTTCCTGTTTATGGTAAAGCAAGTGCTGGTAGAGGATATATGAATATGGATAGTCCTGATTATTATATGCCTATTCTTAGAGGAAATTTTTCAAAAAGAAGTTTCTTTGTTGAAATTACTGGAAATAGTATGGAACCAACTTTGGAAGATGGTGAGTTTGCTCTAGTTGATCCTGACAATACAGCCTATTCTAAAAATAAAATTTATGTAGTAACTTATAATGATGAAGGATACATAAAAAGATTAGAAATGAATAATAAACTAAAACTTATTACTTTAAAAAGTGATAACCCTGACTATGAAGATATTGATATTCCAGAAGAAATGCAAGAATATTTTTCAGTAAATGGTAGAGTTGTAGAAGTTATATCAAAGAAAAAATTATTGTAAATTTTAAAAGAGTTGCTCCAAATGAATTGGAACAACTCTTTCTTTTATTTATAATTTTTTATTTTCCTAAATTAGTGTATTTTTCAGGAATTTCAACAGAAGTTACTCCAATATATCCTTTTCCAAAAATGTATGTATCTTGATATATGAAAAATGCATTAGGAACATCAACTCCATTATTATCTTTCATTATACTTCCATTCCATTTAGCATCAGGTGTTGCTACATTAAGAGAAGCTAAAAGTTTATCCAATGTAAAATCTCTATCCCCACTTTCAATAGATTTTATTGCCAAATCAGTAAGTCCTTCAACTCCAGCAAAATTATATGAATATGCCCATGTTCCCATTCTTCCTGAACCACCAGCAGCTATAACTGCCTTTTCAACTTCTTCCAATATCTTTGGCCAATTTCCTTTTTCATCATCAGAAAATTCTATTCCGAATGCTCCTGGATATCCCATTGTAGGAGATGGTAAATCTGCTTCTATAAAATATCCACCATATGCAGCTATTTGTTTTAATAAAGGTTCTGTTTGGGCATCATTTGTTGCAAAAAATGCTATGTCTTTACCATATTTTTTTACCCAATTTGGTACTTGTTCTAATATAAATTGTTGTGCCCCTGGAACCCCAACATCACTTAGTGGATCTGGAGCTGACATTTCAATATATTCCATTCCTAAATCCTTAGCTGTTTGTTCTATTATTGCTCTTCTTCTTGAAATAGTTTCATAACTTAAATGTCTAGGAAAAGAGATGTGCATAAATTTTGTTGCACCTAAGTCATGAGCTGTTTTTACTATTAAATATCCTCTTGCTATTGAATCTGAATTCATGACCACATCTGCAACTGTACTTACTTGTACTGGATCTTCATGGTTATTATTAACAAACAACAAAATATCAGGTCTTTTTTCTCTTATAGCCTTGAATGCTGGATAAGTTCCTGGCACTCCTTCTGCTACTACAATAGCTTTCATTTTAGGATCATCTGCAAGAGAAACCATTTGTGAAATTGTTGTTTCTTGTTCTTGCATAAAATTATCAGGAATTGTTACTATTGTAATTTTTCCTCCTTCATTAGCTGCTCCATATTTTTTCAAAATAGCTTCTGCTCCACGGAAATTATCTTCTGATTGTGAAACTGATGTAGTTACAACTCCAATATGATAATCTTGTACTGCTTCATTTGTTGATTCTTGTTGTTGTACATTAGCATCTTCAGTAGGTGCTTCTTTTTTTCCACAAGCAACTGCAAGCATTAATATAAATCAAGCATTAATATAAATATTGTCAGTAAGCCAAACAAAATTCTTTTCATTTTCATACCCATTTCCTCCTTATAATTAAAGTTTTTTCTTTTGACTATTTTTAATATATTTTAGTTATTATATATCTAATATATGTACCTGTAAATATATTATTGAAAAAAGATATTCTAAATAAAAAGCACTAGATTTATAAATATATTTCTAGTGCTTTTTGTTTAATTATTTTATTTCTTTATAATATACTATTTATCCTTTTCTGTCTCTTCTCCTGTTTTAGGTGGTTCCGCTTGTTTTTTTAAGTCTTCTTTTGTTTTTTCATTTTGTTCTGGTACACACAAGCCATCACCTAATGTACTACAATAAGCAGCCTCTTGCTTTTTAGAATCTTCAACTTTTGTTTCAACCTTTGGAGCTTCTTCTTTTGCAGCTGGACTATCAACTATTGTTGCTGGATCTGGTACTATCTTTCCTGCCTTTATTTCTTCATAGAATTTTAATAGTTCATCTTTCTTTGCCATTTTTGCTAGATTTTCTAGTTTTTCATAACCTTCTTTATCACCTGCATCAAAGGCTTCTTTAAATTTCATTAACATTCTCTTATTTTTTTCAACAAATTCTTTTGTTGCTGATATTGGATTTGTACTAGCTGCTCCTGCTGCCACTGGTGCACTTCCATCTGGAACTATTTTTCCTGATTTTATTTCTTCATAATATTTTAATAGTTCATCTTTCTTTGCCATCTTTGCTAGGTTTTCTAGTTTTTCATAACCTTCTTTATCACCTGCATCAAAAGCATCTTTAAACTTCATTAACATTCTCTTATTTTTTTCAATAAATTCTTGACTTGCTGATATTGGTTCACCAGTTTGAACTACTTTCTTTTCTACTGGTTTTTTAGCAGCAGGTTTCTTTTTAACAGGCATTTCTACTGCTACTCCCATTATATCTCCTATTTTTGCAGCTACCTTAGGTCCACCAGGTGCACATAATGTCATTTTTGCACCTTCTAAAGCTACTCCTGCTGCATATCCAGCACAACCAGGAAATCCACAGGCTCCACAGTTAGCTCCTGGCAGAACAGCTAGTATAGCTTCTACTTTGGGATCTACTTCAACTTCAAATTTCTTTGAAGCAAAAGCTAAGAATAGCCCCATTAATACTCCAGTTATACCTAAAACTACAACTGGCATTATAATCGCTTCCATTATATACCTCCATTTGTATAATTAAGTTAAATTTGCATTCCACTAAATCCCATAAATGCCATAGCTAAAAGCCCAGCTGTTATAAACGCTATTGGAACTCCTTTAAAGTTTTTAGGAGTATTTGCAAATTCTAGTCTTTCTCTTATTCCAGCCAAAAGTAACAATGCTAGTGAAAATCCTACTGCAACACCAAAACCATTTACTAATGTTTCTATAAAATTATATCCTACTTGGATATTGATTATAGCAACTCCTAGAACAGCACAGTTTGTTGTGATTAATGGTAAGAACACTCCAAGTGCTTTATATAGACTTGGTGATGTCTTTTTAATTGCCATTTCAACGAATTGTACAAGAGAAGCTATTATTAATATAAAAGCTATTGTTTGTAAATATCCCAAGCCATGAGGTTCTAATATCAATCTATAAACTATCCAAGTTACTCCTGAGGCTATTGTAATAACGAAAGTAACTGCCATACCCATACCTAATGATGAGTCAACCTTTTTAGAAACTCCCATAAATGGACAACAACCTAAAAACTTAGCAAATATTATATTATTTATAAATATTGAAGTAATAACTATACTAAACAATCCACTTATACTCATTTTTTAGCCACCTTCTTTTTCTTTGCGTCTCTTTCTTTTTTCATATTTATACAGCCCATAATTATTCCTATTGTAATAAAACCTCCAGGTGCTAATATAAATATCAAAGCAGGAGAAAAATTAGCAGGAACTAATGGAATTCCAAATATAGAACCATTTCCTAAAATTTCTCTTATTGAACCTAAGAAAGTTAAAGATAGAGTGAATCCTATTCCAGATCCAATACCATCAAGTATAGAATCTATAACTCCATTCTTAGAAGCAAAACTTTCTGCTCTTCCAAGCACTATACAGTTAACAACTATTAGTGGGATAAATATACCTAATACCTTATATAAGTCAGGTGTATAAGCATTCATAACCATATCAACCACTGTAACAAGTGAGGCTATTATCATTATAAATGCAGGTATTCTTACTTCATCAGGTATGAATTTCTTAAAAAGTGATATCAAACCATTTGAACATGCAAGAACTGCTATAACTGCAAGTCCCATTGAAAAACCATTTATTGCACTACTTGTTACCCCAAGTGTAGGACAAAGCCCTAACATTAATACAAATATTGGATTTTCCTTAAATATTCCAGATGTAAGCACTTCAAATTTTTTCATTATTTACTCACCTCATTTTGATAAGTATTTAATGCCTTTATAACTCCTGTATAAACAGCTTTAGGTGATATTGTAGCTCCTGCAAAAGCATCTACTGACTTATTAAATTCATAAGTAGTATCTTTTCCTATCCAATGTTCTTGCCATTCTTTTCCATTAATCTTAGCTCCTAATCCAGGAGTTTCTGAACTTGTAACTACATTTAGCCCTGTTACTTTAGCATCTTTATCAATTCCTACAACAAAATTAATATCTCCACCATAACCAGGTTCTGTAACTGATGCAACATATCCTACTACTTCTCCTGCATCATTAAATCCAGGTATGTATTGTATTTCATCAGCTACCTTTGCTTCATCTTCTTTGAAGCTAACTGCTTCTGGTAAAACTTCTTGTCTTGCCTCATTAACTATTTTTTTAGTATTTTCTGCTATAACCTTACTTGTAAAACCATTAACTCCTCCAAGTATTCCAGCTGATATAGCTGCTATTAGACCAAGGACGATTCCAAAATGTATATATCTATTTTCCATTTTTGCTCACCCCTCCAAACTTTTTAGCTCTTATATATCTGTCAATTAAAGGGACTACACCATTCATTATTAAAATAGCATAAGCTGTTCCTTCTGGATATCCACCTTTTATTCTTATTAAAGATACTAAAATTCCTATTCCTAAGGCAAAGATAACTCTACCTTTTCCTGTTATTGGGCTTGTAACCATATCAGTTGCCATAAAGAAAGCACCTAAAAATAATCCTCCTGATAATATTTGCATGAAAGGATTTGCTCCCATTGCCCAAGTTAAAACAAATACTGTTCCTATCATAACAGCAGGAACTTTCCAATCTATTTGTTTTTTATAAATTAAATATACTCCACCAATTAATAATGCCAAAGCAGATGTTTCTCCTAAACAACCACCCATTTGCCCTAAAAACGCATTAATATACTGATTTCCTCCTTCATATATCAATGAATCTGTTAAAGGAATACCCCTTTTCATAGCATCCAAAACTGTTGCACCAGCTTTTCCATCATAAGCAAAAGTTGTTATTGCTACTGGCCAAGATGCTTGAACAAATGCTCTTCCTATTAAAGCTGGGTTGAAGATATTATGTCCTAAACCACCATAAACTATTTTTCCTAATGTTATTGCTACAAAATTTCCAACTATCACATATTGTAAACCCATTCCAACAGGAACTACAAATGCAAATAATATACCTGTTAATATAGCACTACCATCAAATGCTTCTATATCTCTTTTTAATATTTTCTGCCATATATATTCAGTGGCTATACAAGTTGCAACTGACACAGCAGTTAATATTAAAGCCCTCACTCCAAATGAATATACAGCCATAGCAAATGCTGGTATCAAAGCTATAACAACATCATACATTACTGACTCAACAGTTTCTGCTGTTCTAATATGAGGAGCTGGTCCTGTTTTCAAAATTGTACTCACTTTTATCCTCCTTAATTAGTTTAATCTACTTTTTTTTCTTTGCTTTTGCTCTTAATTTTGATTTTCCTGTTTTAATAGCTTCAGCCAAAGGTCTATTTGCAGGACAAATATAGTTACAAGAACCACATTCAATACAATCCATTAAATTATATTCTGCCATTTCATCATATTGTTTATTAGCAGCTAATCTATCAAACATAAGTGGTTCAAGTCCCATAGGACACGCAGAAACACATTTAGAACAACTTATACAAGATTTTGTCTTGTATGGTCTCATTTCCTCAGTTGTTAGAGCCAAAAGACCTGATGTACCTTTTATTACAGTAGCATCTTCTGTCATTTGAGCAAGCCCCATCATAGGTCCACCCATGACCAATCTTTCCATTTTTTCTCTATCTACACCACAGTAATCTAAAATATATGAGAAAGGTGTCCCTATTGCAATTTTTAAGTTTTTAGGATTTTTAATTGCTTTTCCAGATACTGTAACAATTTTTTCAATCAAAGGCTTTCCGTTTACAACAGCTTCATAAATTGCTGCAGCTGTTCCTGTATTTTGTACAACAACACCAACTGCTGATGGAAGTTGTCCAGATGGAACTTCTCTGTTTAAAACTGATTTAATAAGTTGTTTTTCTCCTCCTTGAGGATACTTTGTTTTTAATGGAACAATATTTATTCCTGTTCCTTCTGTTGCTTTTCTCATAGATTCAATAGCTTCAGGTTTATTATCTTCTATTCCTACATAAACATCAGGAACATTTAAAATCTTTTTAATGATTTTAATTCCTTCAACTATTGATTTTGGATTTTCTAACATAAGTCTATTGTCCGAATTTAAATAAGGTTCACATTCTGCACCATTTAAAATCAAACTATCTAGTTTTGTGTTAGGTGGAGGATTTAATTTTACATGAGTTGGGAAAGTAGCCCCTCCTATACCAACAATACCTTTTTCTCTAATAATATCAAGTAAGGCTTTTTTGTCTGCTTCTTCCCAATTTTCAATTTTAGTCAACTCTGCCCATTCTTCTTTTTTATCATTTTCAATAAAAACTGTCATTACCTTCCCTGTTAAAGGAAATACACGACTTTCAATTTTTGTGACAGTTCCACTTACAGGTGAATGAATAGGTACTGCTAAACCTTCTGCATCTGCAATTTTTTGTCCTTTTAAAACTCTGTCTCCCACATTTACAAGAGGATTCAAAGGAACCCCTATATGTTGTAAAAGAGGAACAAAAATTTCATCTGGAGATTCCAATTTTTCAATTGGTAAATGTTCTGTTTGTATTTTATTTTCAGGGGGATGGACTCCACCTCTGAAACCAAAAAATGTCATTTAAAACACTCCTTTCATAATAGTTTATTTCCACAAGTTGATTTTAACATACATATACAAAATTAACAAGTTTTTATTTTAGCTTTTCTTTTTTCTTATTATACTTCTGCATAATTCTGTCTAAATTTTGGACAGTTAGCATTTCTATAATGCAGTTATCAATATTTTCTAAAATCTCATCTAAGTTTTTTTGTTCAGTCTGATTAAACTCTCCTAGTACATGTTCAATAGCATCTTTTTCTTTTTCACCTATTCCACACTTTATTCTGACAAATTCTTCTCCTATATGAGAAATTATAGATTTTATTCCATTGTGTCCACCTGAACTTCCCTTTTCCCTAATTCTAATATCTCCAAAAGGTAAATCCATATCATCATAGATAACAATAATATCTTTTTTAGGATCTAATTTATAGAAATTTATAATCTCTATAACAGCATTTCCACTTAAATTCATAAAGGTCTGGGGCTTAAAAAAGATGACTTTCTCTCCATCTATATTTTTTTCACTAACAAGAGCTTGAAATTTTTCTCTTTCATCATTTAGATTAAATTTTTTTCTTAAACTATCCACAGCTATAAACCCCATATTATGCCGTGTCCTTTCATATTTCTTATCTGGATTTCCTAAACCAATAACCACTTTCATTTTCTTTCCCTCCTTCCTTTTTATTTTCCCGAATTATTATACAATATATTCTTTATATTTTCATCAATTATTTTCATAATTTGTTTTACTTTCTTTAATAGCTTTTATAATTTTTCTAGCTTCTTTTTCTTCCAGAAAAAACCCAAATGAAACAACTTTTTTAGATTTTAATTTTATTTTTAAAAGTCTACATTTTTCTATATTTTTATGAAAAAAAATATCTGGCCTATAAGGATTTAAAAAGAAACCATCTTTATACTCTAAATCTGCGATTTCATCAAATTTTATTTTATACTTTTCTATTCTCTTCTTTTTATTAACATGAAAAATAATGATTTTATCTTCTTTTATAAAGAATTCTTCAATAATATATTTATATTTCTCACATCTATTACAATCAATTACTATCAATAAAGGAAGTAATGAAGAGAAAAATAGAGCTATTATAATATTAATTATGGAAAATCTTTGTTGATAAAGAAGTAATAAAATACCTGAGAAAAAATATTAAAAGTTTTTTATAACCTTTTTTTAAATCTTCTAAAAAATGTCTACTATCCAATAAAAAATGCAAAGTTTTATTTTTCATAGGTATCACTTAAAACTTCAATATCTTTTTTTAGTTGGTCTACTAATTTTATAAATTCTTCCATGTCACTAATTTTCTTTCCTTCTTCTTTTGCTATTACATTCTTATTATTTCTCATTGTTGCTAATGTTTCTTCTGTTACTTTTTTAGCTATCATATCTTTTGTCCTATTTTCTAGTAATTCTCCTATATAGTTTGTGTTTTCCATTCTTTATTGCTTTTTTATCTGGTATTCTGGATTTTTAATAATTTTTTTAAATTTATAGTTTAGATATATTGTTATATTCTTCAAAAATTTTTTCTGCTATTTCTATTTCTTCATTTTTTTCTATTTTATACAATCCATTATATGCATTTTTAAAAATTTTATTTATTTCTTTACTTAAATTTTGAATAGTTATGTTTTTTAATAATTCTTCTATAATTCTATTTATCTCATAAGAATACTCATTACTAAAAGAAATATCCATTATTTTTAAAGGATCCCATGAATTTATGATTTTTTTTATATCATATCCAAATTCTATTAGTTCTATTAATTCTTTTCTATTCTTTAACATACACCCTACTTTCAAATAATTTGCTTACAACTTCTTTCATAGTTTCATCATAATACTTAGAAGAATATGTTGTAATTAAAACCCCTTCTTTACTTAATACATCATATATTCCTTTTTCTATAATAAAAGCATAATTTTCCAGATTATTTTAATACCTTATCTTTTTCAACATAATATTCTACATTTGATTTTGATATATTCATTCTTCCAATCTTTCTAGGGGTATGACTACCCTGTTTATTATTTGTATCTATATAGAGTATGATTTATTTAGGTATGTTATATCTTTATATCTGGTCCTGCATAACCTTTTGCTCTTAAGGCATTATTCATAATAAATTTAGTAATTTATTCATTACTTTTTTTATCTTTTATAAAATCTTCAATTTCTTCTATAATTTTATAGCTCTCATATTCACTCATTTTATATCCAAAAGCATATATTTTATCCTCAAATTCACTTTCTTTTACTCTAAATTTTATTTTCTTCAATAAATCTGTTGGAAAAAATAAAACTGGATAATCCTTATATGTTACTTTCTCATAGTAAATTTTTCTTATATTTTCAATTTTTAATATCTTTGAATAATAACAAAAAAATAATATATATTTTTTTAAAATTAAATTATTTTCTTTTATAAGTAAAAGTTCCTTAGAAGGTGCTAAAATTACTTCTGAATAAAGAAAGATAAAAAATGGAAGGCTTCCAATAATAAATTTTATTACTATTTCTAAAGACAGACTTTCTTTGAAACGAAAAATTCCTAAACTTACATATATAAGATATGAGATAATTAAAATTATAGTTTTAAGAACAAGTTCTGATATTGAGTATCTTATTATAGAATACTCATCAGTATTATTAATTTTATTTGTTACAATTTTCATAATTTTTTATTCTCCATTCTTCATAATTATCTTTAATAATATTATAAATTTCTAATACTTCCTCTTCTATTAATCCCAATTTATATTTATAAACTTTTTTGTTTGTTTTTGTTATCCTTATTAAATAACAGTCCTCTTTCCCAAATCTTTTTGTCTGATATTCAATATTTTTAATTTCTCTATATAGGTGTATGTGATTTTTTCCTCTTACTATTTCTATCCTGTCATTATATATGATAATTTTTATCTTACTTCCTATTTTTAAGAATGGTATTTGATTATTATAGTCCATTATAAAAAATATACAAAAAACAATATACCCATATAAGTAATTTCTTTCATAAAAATCTGAAATATATAATAATAATATAGCACATAATATCATATTAAAATGTATAGATGTAAAACTTTTTTTTAATAATTCTTCATCATAAAGAATACAAGTAAAATTTTCTCTTTTAGTCACAGTTTTCATTGGAAACCTCCTAATCATAATATCCTTCCGCACGAAGTTTTCTTAGTCTATCACGAGCCTTATCAAACCCTGTTTTATGATGAAGTCTTTCTCTATTTTCTATTAAATAATTTGTTATAAATTCTACTGTTTCTAAATTTACTTCATTTTTATAATTAGGATTTATTTTTTCTAATTGTTCTTTTATATATTTTCCATCATTACCATCATTAATTTTTTTTGACCATACTGGTATACTAAAGTCTCCACTAATATGTACCTCTCCTTTAAAGTATTTAACATTAAAAATTTTATGCATTTCCATTCCTTTAGATACATTTAATCTTATTCCTGAAAAGAATTTCTTATCTTTACCAAAATTTGTATGTAAATCTACACCTATAACTGAAAAACCTCCACCTAAAGTTCCAGTCCATCCATCTAAATCTTTTGGCTTATTTACATCTGGAAGATAAGCTATACTTAATCCACCCCCTATTGATGGTGTCCCTAAACCTACCCCTCCATCTGCTGTTTGTGCAAAATACATATCTCCATTACTTTCTTCGTCTACTATAAAAGCTATACTTGAACCTTCATTAACACGAATTCCCATTGCTATTGCAGTATTTGCAGAAATAACCACTGCCCAATGTTCCTTATCTTTCTCAGGTACAAGTTTAGCTTCTGCAAATTGTTGTTCTATACTCTTTT
>ENA-OPSG01001088-OPSG01001088.1-human-gut-metagenome-genome-assembly--contig:-NODE-1088-length-14250-cov-2.359493_pt1 | contig 14250 bp, 13 predicted proteins | sample MGYA00241454_ERZ501900 | MGnify/ENA primary metagenome ERZ501900 (study PRJEB25962, sample SAMEA2042225) | human gut metagenome | biome: human gut; feature: human-associated habitat; material: faeces... | reverse complement strand
GTCAGGTAAGAGCAGCCGGCTCCGATTGCAATCGTGAACTTCTTCCTCCGGTGGATGCTCACGCGCGAACTGGATCTCACCTTCGGTCCCACGCTCACCCACTTCTCCAACGGCAACACCAAGATTCCGAACGCGGGCCTGAACTCGGCGGGCATCGGGGCCGGACTGACCTACAACTTCGGCCGGGAGCGGGCCGAAATCCCGCAACGCACCCCGGCGCCGGAATTCCGCAAGCACTTCAGCTACGATCTGGTGCTGTTCGGATCGTGGTGCAGCAAGGGCGTGGAGGTCGGCGACGTGCTCTACGCCTCGCCCGACACCTATCCGGTCGTGGGATTCAACTTCTCGGCCCTGTACAATTTCGGCTACAAGTTCCGCGCGGGACTGTCGCTCGACGGCGTATACGACGGCAGCGCGAATGTCTATGTCCCGGACCGCATCGCGGAGCTCGGCGGCGGAGCTCCGCTGGAATTCGCACGTCCGACGATCGACAGGCAGCTCGCGCTGGGTCTCTCGGGCCGTGCCGAGTTCGTCATGCCCTACTTCACGATCGGGCTGGGACTGGGCATGAACGTCCTGCACAAGGGCGGCGACCTGAAGGCCTTCTACCAGACGCTCACGCTCAAGGTGGGCATCACGCGCAACGCATTCGCGCAGGCTGGCGGCCAGCTGATTTTGCAGCTGGGTTATAACCTTGTCGGCGGTAAACTCGTTGTTGGTAACGGTCAGGGTCATGCCAGTGGCGTCCGCCGCGGACTGCTCGTTGGCCACCATCATATCCAGAGGATAGGCGCCCACGCCGAAGTTGTTGGTGGCAATGGTATAACCACCTTCGCCGCCCGCGTCAGCCGTGGGACTGGTCTGGCCGTCGTCGGTCTGATCTGCGGGCGTGCAGCCGGCGGCCAGTGAAAAGAACATTGCTGCGCTGAGAACCAATGCAAGAAGTCGTTTCATGTGTTTCCCTCTTTTCATTCGTTTTTATATGCGCATGGCTTGGGGTGGATAAGACGTCTCTTATCCTCAATTTTATGGTACATGCCGCATGTGCCTCATGTCAATTGCAACCGGCATGCCAGCCTCCGGCGTTCAGGGGCCGGCACACCAAAGGCCTTGTGTCCCGTTACGTCCCAGGCAGTCTCCCTCTGCCTGCGTCCTGCCCGCGGGCGGCTTTTGGGCAGAAGGAAGCTTGCATTCGTGCAATTTTTTGCACCTGTGCAAACAGGGCCCCAATAACATTGCCGGAATTTCCTCCGCGCTCAGATCTCCGGGAAATACTTGGCGTCCTTTTCGGCCACCCAGGCGTGTTCAGGTACAACCGTGGTAACCATGGGATCGTTGTCGCGCAGACGGATGGCCCAGATATAGTACTCCGCATACCCGGGGGCGGTAGCCTGGCTGTGAGTCACGCCGTGGGCCATGCAGGTGGCGTCGTTGTGGTGAACTTTATAGACGGTGTCTCCCACCTCGGCATAGCCGTAGCCATTTTCGGGCAGGAACTTATAGAAGTAGATCTCAGGCTCCACGTGGGTATGGGGGGGGAAGCTGGACCACTTGCCGGGGTAGCTCACCACCTCGCCGATGAAGAAGTTTGTCTCCGGACAGTTGGAGCGATCCAGGAAGGTGCGCACGATACGGGTGGATGCCTCGTTCATCAGGCCGGCGCCCCGGAGTTCAGAGCCGCACAGCAGATCCTCGCCCTTCATCAGCTTGGGTTCAAAATGCTTGGGATTTGTGGTGCGCTGGATGGAGACTTCGGCCTTGTCAGACTGGCACATCAGCTTCACAGCGGTATTCTGGGGCACATGGAGCAGGATGGGATCCTCATGGAAGCAGGATTTGCGCTCCACGGTCTCCTCCTTGTCCGCCCAGCGGAAGGTAACCTTGCCCGTCACCAGGACGTAAATGCACTCTTTCGGCTCGTTGTAGCTGACGGTATCGCCCTTTTCCATCAGCAACTCGCCGAAGTCCATGTTCATGTCGGAGGCGTCGCCCTCCACAACGATGGGATTATATCCTTTCTGGAATCCGGAATTGGTGAGTTTCATATCAATTACCTCCTAAAAATTTTGATTACTGATTTTTTCGCGCGATCGCTTTCCGCGCCTTCTCGTAAATGGTCTTGGCGTCCAGCTGGTAGATTTCCCGCAGGTAGTCCACCGTGCCCACCTGGCCAAACCGGTCCAAAACTCCTACCCGCTCCAGCGGCACAGGGCAGGTCTCCGCCACAACTTCGGCCACCGCGCTGCCCAGACCGTTGTAAATGCTGTGGTTTTCGGCCGTGACAATGGCGCCGGTAGAGCGGGCGTAGTGCTCCACCGCATCCCGGTCAATCGGCTTGAGGGTGAACACATTGACCACAGCCGCGCTGATTCCCTCCCGGGCCAGCTGATCGGCCGCCTTCAGCGCCTCGGCCACGCACACGCCGGTGGCCATGAGGGTCACATCGGTACCGGGGCGCAGCTCAGCCGCCTTCCCAATTTCAAAGGTGGAGCCAGGCTGGTAAATTTGCACCGCGTTCTTCCGGGACAGGCGGACATAATATACGCCGTTGGCCCTCTCCAGTTGGCGAATCACATTGTCCAGCATGATGGAGTCAGTGGGCTCGATAATGGTCACTCCAGGGATATCCCTCAGGGAGCCCATGTCCTCAAAGGGCATGTGGGTGGCGCCATTCATGGCCGCAGTGATACCGGGATCGCTGCCGATGATGCGGATGTTGGCTTTGGCAAAGGCGGCAGACACAAAAATCTGGTCTAAGCAACGACGGGTGGCGAAGCAGCCGAATGTGTGGCAATAGGGCACCATGCCCACGGCGGACATGCCCGCAGCCACGCCGATCATGTTGGCCTCCTGAATGCCGCAGTTCACCGTCCGCTCGGAATGGGCCTCCCCAAATGGCACAGTACCCACAGAGTTCATTAGATCGGCGTCCATGACTACAATCCTGTCGTTCTGGTTTGCCAGATCAATCATCGTTTGGCAGTACACATCCCGCATGGCCTGCTTCTCTGTTTCAAGCGTCTCACAGATCCTGTACGACATTTCAGCACCCCTCCTTCTCCAGCCGTGCAATGGCCTCCTCACACTGCTCCTTGCTGAATCTCATGTGGTGGTTATACTTGATCCCCTCCGCGAAGAAGCAGCCCTTGCCCTTTTGGGTCTGGAGGACGATCATAGTGGGCTTCTCCTGCTGATGCTTGGCCAGGGCGATGGCATCATAGATGGCGTCGACGTCATGCCCGTCCACCTCCAGGGCGTACCAGCCGAAGTCCTGGAATTTCTGGCGCATATCCCCCAAATCGCAGATATCCTTGGTATAGCCGTCCAGCTGCTGATGATTGTAGTCCAGGAACGCAATCAGGTGGGACAGCTTGTGCTGCGGGGCGTACAGGGCTCCCTCCCAAACCTGTCCCTCCTGGCTCTCGCCGTCGCCCAGCAGCAGGTAGGTATAGTTGTCCTTTCCCAGCATTTTATTTCCATGGGCGATGCCGATGGCGGTGGACATACCCTGGCCCAGGGAGCCGGTGCTCATATCCACGCCAGTCGTGCTGTTGCGGTCGGGATGGCTGGGAAGCCTGGTTCCGTTGGTATTGATGGTCAGTAGCTGCTCGACCGGGAAGTAGCCTTTCAGCGCCAGCGCGGCGTACAGGGCGGGGCCGGCGTGCCCCTTGGACATGACAAAGTAGTCCCGATCCTCCCACTGAGGGTTCTTCGGATCCACGTTCATTACGCCGCCATAGAGTACACCCAGCACATCTGCGGCAGACATGGCGCCGCCCAGATGGCCGAAGCCCAGTTCGCCCAGGGCCTTCAGCACCTGGATGCGGATGTTTTTTGCAAACAGCTCCAGGTCCTTATGTTGTGTCATCGTACGTTACCTCACTTTCTCCTCTGGTTAAAAGCGCTCCAGCGCTTTACCCACTTTGATGAGATTTGTGATAAGCCCATCGTTATAGGCCTTCATTTCCTCCGCCGTCCACGTCTGCATGCCCACGCCGCCGGTCTTGAATCCCAGCTCGCCCCGCTCCACCTTCTCCTTCAGAAGGGGCGAGGGTTCGTGGGAGTCCTCCAGATAGCTATACAGGTAAGAGGAGATGCTCAGACACAGATCGGCGCCGATGGCGTCAATCTGCTCAATGGGGCCGATGGTACCCAGGCGCATTCCGAAGCTGTATTTGACGGCATCGTCCACGTCCTTGGGGTCTGCAATGCCGTTGGCAACGATGCTCACAGCCTCACGCCCCAGGGCGTTCTGCATCCGGTTGGCAATGAAGCCGGGCACGTCTTTTTTTACTACGATGGGCTTTTTGCCCGCCTCGCGAAGCACGTCACACACCGCATCCACCGCATGGTCGGACACATCGGCGGTACGCACCACCTCTACCAATGGGATGAGGAAGGGCGGGTTCCAGAAGTGAGTGCCCAAAATCCGCTCTCTGTGGACGGACTTGGAGGCGATCTCCGTGACGCTCATGGCAGATGTGTTGGTACACAGCACCGCCTCAGGCTTGCAGGCCTGATCCAGGCGCGCAAAATAGTTCTGTTTGAGCTCCATGTTCTCCAGTACGCACTCGATGGCGAAGTCCGCCTCACGGGCAGCCTCGTCAAAGTCCAGCACAATATCAATGCGCTTCCGGATTTCGTCACACCGGCCGGCATCCACCAGGCCGTTTTCCGCCAACAGCTTCAGGTACCAAGAAGCATATTTGGGCTAAATTTGATACCCAAAGTATGAAACTTTTTGAAACATGAGGAGAAATACACCCTGACATCAAAGGCCAGCAGCTTCACGGGGAAACCGGTCACCGCAAACTGAAGCGCAATGCCAGTTCCCATTTTGCCGGCGCCGAACACGGAGATCTTCGCCTTGTTTTCCATATCATTCATCCTTTCCATCAGATCCGCTCAAATACCGCGGCGCCGCCTTGCCCCCCTGCCATGCAGAAGGCCACCAGTCCGTAGCGCGCCCGGCGCCGTTTCAGCTCATACAGCAGCTTTGCCGTCAGAATGGCGCCGGTACCTGCCAGCGGATGTCCCAGCGCCAGCGCGCCGCCGTTGACATTCACCTTGTCCATATCCAGTCCAAGCTCCCGGATGCAGGCGATGGATTGTGTGGCAAACGCCTCGTTCAGCTCGATGAGATCCATCTCCTCCAGGGTGAGGCCGGTCTTGCGCAGCACCTTCCGGATGGCCTCCACCGGGCCGATCCCCATGATGCTGGGGTCACAGCCGGTAACCGCAAATCCCCGGAACACCGCCAGGGGCTCCAGGCCCTTTTTCTCCGCCGTCTCCCGATCCATAAGCACCACTGCGCCGGCGCCGTCGCTCATCGGAGAGCTGTTGCCGGCGGTGCATACCCCATCAGGCTCAAAGGCGGTGGGCAGTCTGCCCAGAGTCTCCATGGTGCTCTCCGGCCGGACGCATTCATCCCTGTCCACCACGGTGGTCTTACCGCGCTTTCCGGGTACCGTCACCGGAATCATCTGCGCGTCAAACCGGCCTGCCGCCTGCGCGGCGGCCGCCTTTCGGTGGCTCTCCAGGGCGAAGGCATCGCACTCCTCCCGGGTGATGTGGTACTTTCTGCCCAGATTTTCGGCGGTAGTACCCATACTGACATTGAGCGCCCCAGGGGCAGTTCTGCGAACCAGCCACTGCGGCGGCGCCACCTGATAGGCCACCCTGGCCTTCTCCATCAGGTGGGGGCGGTTGGAGTCACTTTCCGTTCCCCCTGCCACCAAAATATCGGCCTCTCCGGCTTCAATCATCAGCGCACCGATGGCAATGGCGTTGAGGCCGGAGGAGCACTGCCGGTCAATGGTGATGGCGGGCACCGTAAAGGGCAGGCCGGCCTGGAGTGTAACCACCCGCGCCAGGTTGGCACTGTCGTTGTTGCCCAGGTTGCCGAAGATAACCTCCTCCACCTCTTCTCCCTGAAGCCCCGCCCGGCGAACCGCCTCGGCGATAACCAGCGCGCCCAGATCGGGGGCGCCTACCGCTGCCAGGGCTCCCCGGCACCGCCCTACGGGGGTGCGCACCGCAGAGACAATTACCGCTTCCCGCTTCATGCTCCTTCCTCCTCGTGCTCCCGGTACACCCGGGCCTTCTCCTCGCCCTTGAGCACGCGGGTAATTCCTGCGGCCAGAGCCTCCATCTCAAATTCCCCGGGGATCACCGCCACCGGAGCAATGAAGCGCACCTTCCGGCGCAGCTTTTCCACCAGCAGCTCCGAATTGGCAATGCCTCCGGTGAGGACAACTCCGTCGATCTCTCCGTCCGCCGCCGCCAGGCCGCCGATGCATTTGGCCGTCTGATAAATCATGGCCTCGTAGATGAGTGCGGCCTTCTTGTCGCCGGCCCTCACCTTCGCCTCCACCTCCCGCACGTCATTGGTTCCCAGGTATGCGGTGAGGCCGCCTTTGCCCCGAACCATGGCGCTGAGCTCCTCAAAGGTGTACTCCCCGGAGCAGCATACCCTGGCCCATCCGATGCTGGGCAGTCCGCCGGCGCGCTCAGGCGAGAAGGTGCCCTCCTCATCGGTCATGATGTCGGCAATAACCCCCCTCTTGTGGAGGCCGATGCTAATGCCCCCGCCCAAATGAACCATGATAAGGTTCAGTTCCTCATACTTCCGGCCCAGCCGCTGTGCGTACATGCGGCCCACCGCCTTGGTGTTGAGGATATGGCCCATGCTCAGCCGCGGCACCAGGGGGCAGCCGGAAATCCGGGAAACCGGCTCCATCTCGTCAGCGGTATTGCCGTCATAGATGTAGACCGGAATATGGAGCCGTTTGGCCATGTCCAGTGCGATAATCGCAGCGGTGGTGGAGGCATGTTGTCCGATGGGCCGGTTTCGCAGCACATCGATCATCTCATCGTTGACCACATAGGCCCCCGTGTGAATGGGCGGCAGGGAGCCGCCCCGGGCCACAATCGCGGTCAGGCCGGACAGATCATAGTCAATCTCGGCCAAAAATTCCTCCACCGCCTTCTGGCGGAAGGGGGCCTGGTCGGCGGCTCTGGCGTACCGCGCCACCTCAGAGGCCGGGTGGGACAGGCTCTTTTTATACCGCTCCACGCCGTTCTCAAAAATCGAAATCTTGGTCGAGGTGGAACCTGGATTGATGATGAGCAGCTTGATCTCCTGTTCCATATGTAAGCTCTCCTTTCCGTGTCACAGCTTCTGGCTGGCAATCGCCCCCAGTAGAATGGACTGAAATTTATCCTCCTCGGTAGCAGAGCGGGAGCACAGAATCACCGGCGCTCTGGCCCCTACTACCACATTGGCGCTGCGCGCACCCATGAAAAGCATCATCTTGCCCATCATGTTGCCCGACACCAGATCGGGGCAGATAAGCAGGTCGGCATCCCCCGCCACCGGGCTGTCGTAGCCCTTGATTTTGGCCGACTCAGGCTCAATGGACAAATCAATGGAAATTGGGCCCTCCACGATACAGCCGGTGATCTCTCCCCGCTGATACATCTCCTTCAGGGCCTGGGCGTCTGTGCTCTCCTGAAGTTTGGGATTAAGGGTCTCCGCCGCCGCCAGCACGGCCACCTTGGGGCACTCCACCCCCATGCTGTGGAACACCTCCACGGCATTCTCCAGAATCTGCTTTTTCTGGGCCAGATCGGGCTTTGGGTTAAGAGCGGAATCGGTGAGGGCGAGCAGCTTGTGGTAGAAGGGGTTTTCCACAAAGGCCACCTGAGACATGAGCCGCCCGGTACGCATTCCATTTTCCCGGGCGATGAACGCCTTCATCATGGTGCGCGTCTCCAGTCCTCCCTTCATCAGGTAGTCCACTTCTCCCTCCAGTACCAGCCGGGTGGCCAGCGTCACGGCCTTCTCCGGTTCATCGGCCTGGTGAAAGCGCACGCCCTCCGTGCTCAGTTGATGCTCCTCCATCAACGCCCGGATCTTCTTCTCATCACCGATCAGCACCGCCTGAATCAGGCCCTGCTGATGGGCCCGCATAGCGGCCAGAAGAGAATGCTCATTCTCCGCCATGACTACGGCCATCCGCTTCTTTCCAATTCCCGCACATATGGTTGCAAAATAATCCAATGAACGCAGCTGCATAGTCCCTACCGTTCCTTTCACCTGGTATTCATCAGGGCAGAGTGCAAGTGACGTGCCAAATCTCTGCGCCGTTGGAAGCCTTGATTTATTGTGCTCCCTCCCCAATTTCTCCCGCCGGCGCCTTGCAGATATGCATGATTTTGCAAAGTCGCAAGATTCCCCTGCGCACTTGAAAAATCAAATGGAACTTGCTATCATGAAACAGAACCGTCATGCGCGACAATTCGGAGGTAATATCATGCTGCACAGATCAATCATGCTCCATGCGGAAGATAGGATTCACGCATTGATCACCAGGCTGCGTGAATCCGCCGCTCCCCCCGAGCGGCAGGCTTTGTTGGATGAGCTGACCGAAATTGAAGCCTCTGTCCACGAGGTAGCCCACAGCGTGGTGGATTATCAGCACGTTATGGACGAGCTGGACGATAATATTCTGGTAGCCGACAAGGACGAGGTGGTTCTCTATGTGAATGACGCCTATATCCGCCACACGGGTATCGCCCCTGAGCAGATCCTTGGCAAGCGGATCACCGAACTGTTGGAGACCGGCACTTATTTTACCGATCCCACCGTCCCCGAGGTAATTCGGAGCAGGAAAAAGGTAATGAAGCTCTCCAGCATGTTCGGTCGGCCGGATAGTCTGGGATTCGTCACCGGCGTGCCCATCTTTGACGATGCAGGCGAGATCCAGTACGTGGTGGCCTGCAACCGGGGCGTATCCACCTTTAAGGAGCTGCGGGACAACTTTGTCCACTTTGTGGAGGCGGTCAACAATCTTCAGGGGGCCGCAGGCCATGTGCAAATGGTGCCGAACAGCAGCGGCATCGTCACCCCTCAGATGGTAGGGGAAAGCCCCGCTATCCAGCGGGTATATGATCTCATTGAGAATGTACGACAGACCACCGCCACCGTCCTCATCACCGGAGAGTCCGGCGTGGGCAAGGAACTGATTGCCGATGCCATCTACCGCACCAGTTCCCGAGCGGAAAAGCCCTTTATCAAAGTCAACTGTGCCTCCATTCCGGCCAGCCTGTTTGAGTCGGAACTCTTTGGCTATGAACGCGGTTCCTTCTCCGGGGCCAATGCTTCCGGCAAGCAGGGCCTCTTTGAGGCCGCCAACAACGGCACCCTGCTTCTGGACGAGATCGGCGAGATGCCCATGGACATGCAGGCCAAGCTCCTTCGGGCCATCCAGAACAACGAAATCACCCGGGTCGGGGGAATCCGGCCCATCAAGCTGGATATCCGTTATATCGCCTCCACCAACTGCGATCTGAAGAAAAAGGTGCGGGAGGGCACCTTCCGCAGTGATCTGTACTACCGTCTCCACGTGATTCCCATTCAGGTACCACCCCTGCGGGAGCGGGAAAGGGATGTTGCCCGGCTCAGCCAGCATTTTGTTTCGGAGTTCAATAAGCAATATCACAAAAATGTGGTGCTCTCCCCGGAGAACATTGAGTTATTGGAAAACTACTCCTGGCCGGGCAATATCCGGGAGCTGCGCAACGTCATGGAATATCTGGTCGTATGCTGCGCCCCCAACGGCCATGTGGACAACAGCTACATCTATGGCACCTTCGATCTGAGCAACCAGAATGCCTATGTGGAATATGACCCCGATCAGAGCCTCAACGACGCCATTACTGCTTATGAGAAAAAGTATCTGGAGAATGCTCTGCGGTACGCCCGCAATCTAAAGGAAGCCAGCCAGATTTTGAATATCGACCCCTCCACCGTGTCCCGCAAATTGCGCCAGCACGGACTTACGCTACAGGGAAAATAAAACGTCCTGCCGCAGTGCTTCAACTCTGCGGCAGGACGTTTTTCTCGGCACAGCCGGACAACCGTGCGCGTCCATACAACGGCACTGGTATCCTCGCAGCCGATGTGGCTGCGAGGGGCCATTTAAGAGCGGGCGGCCAGCCGCCGGTGGAGAAAGGTGAGTGCAAAACCGGCCAGGGCCACCACCGCCGCAATGAGGAACGCGCTGCGGTAGGAGCCGGTTCCGCTCATCACCCAAGAGGCCACCTGTGGGCCGAGCATGCCGGACAGCGCAAACCCGAAGAAGAGAATACCATAGTTTACCGTGTTGTTTCTCTGTCCGAACTCATCGGCCGTAAAGCCGGGGAAAATCCCCATCAGGGCCCCAAAGCAGGCCCCCACCAGGGCGATGGACACCGCAAATACCGCCATTGAGTCCTGTCCAAAGAAAAACAGGGCGCACAGCGCGGCAACCGAGATTGGGAATACCAGGGAGAGCGTGCCGATGCGCCCCAGCTTGTCGGAGAGAATACCCGCCGAAGCGCGGCCTCCGGCATTGAACAGGGAAAGCACCGAAACCATCAGGGCCGCAGCCGCGGGGGAAAAGCCGGCCTCCACCTGAGCCATGTCGGAGGCAGAGGAGATTACCATCATGCCGCTGAGTCCGCCGCACAGGAGCATGGCGCACATACCATAAAATTTTTTCTGACAAAGCATCTCCCGCCAGCCCATGTCCCGGCCGCCTCCAGGGAGCATTTGTCCCGCCTCCTCCGGCCCCTGCTCCACAAATGCAGACGCCAGCAGCAGCACCACTGCAAAGCAGACGGCAATAATTTGGAATGCGGCACTGACCCCCCAGTTCCGAATCATGACGTTGGCCACTGGCGGCACCAGCACGGAGCTCAGGCCGTATACGCCGGTGGTCAGCCCTCCGGCCAGCCCCCGCTTGTCAGGGAACAGCTTGACAGAATTATTCACCGTACAGCCGTACACCGTCCCCACGCCAAACCCCACCAGCAGTCCAAAGCCCACGACCAGGCCGCCCAGAGTGGTTGCCCTGCTGCACAACAGCAGCCCCGCCACAAACAGCACGCTTCCCATCTGGATCAGCCGGCGCACCTCAATGCGGCGGTTAAGCCAGCCTCCGGCGATCATGCAGAAGGGGCCGGGGATGTTATACACCGTAAAGACGATGCCCATCCGCTCCGGTATTTTCTTTCGCCAAGCCTTGCCGCAGCTCCGCCGAGAGCGGTAAGCCGCTCGGCCAGCGGCCCGGCAAATACGCTCCACGAATAAGCTGATCCAATGCACAGATTGATCAGGCAGCTCATCAGCAGGGTCAGCCCACGACTTCGTTTCAAGTTCATTGTATCCTCCATGTAATAACAAAACGCCCATATTTCCCGCCCCGTCAGGTGGGAAATACGGGCGCCTGTTGATTGGCCGCCTCACCGCTCCATGATTTTGCGCAGAGCCAGAGCCGCCGCTTCCGCAATGGCTCGGTTGCCCTCCTCATTCATGTGCAGGCCGTCCAAAAAGTAGTCGCTCAGAGGCCGTCCCTCCCGGGCGGCCACCCGGATCAGCTTCTGGTGGAGATCCAGCAGCGGGTAGCCAAATACCCCGCACATCCGGCGGATCCAGTCCTGGTAAACCGCAGCCTGCTCACCGACCTGCTCCAGATCGGCCAGACCGTTCCACTTCACCCGAATGGGCGGGCAGGGCAGGGGCGGTGTTCCGAACACAGGAATGGCGCCCCGTCCTGCCGTAATATGGCCCATGGCCCCCAGATTGCTTCGGGCGGCGGCGTCACTGCCGCTGAGCAGGATATCATTGAATCCCCCCATCAGCAGTACCATTCCCGGTTTCACCCGATCCATCTGGTATTCCAGTCTGGCCAGCATTCCGCCAGTCGTATTGCCGCTGACGGCACAGTTCATCAGCTCCATCCCGAGCATCTGTCCGCACAGGGCCGTCCACCGCCGGGCAGCGGATACCCCGTAGCCGAAGGTGAAGCTGTCACCCATACATAAGATTTTCATCGCCTACAGGGAATTGATGGCCTTACCGTTCCAAGCGGCCATAAACGCCTCTCCCAGAGCCTCGTTGACGGTGGGATGGGGATGGATTGAACCTATGAGCTCCTCGACGGTGGCCTCGGCGGTCATGGCAGCGGAGACCTCCCCGATCATATCGGTAACGTGCTGGCCATACAGATGAACCCCCAGAATCTCTCCGGTATCGCCGGCCACTATGACCTTAAACAGGCCGTCGGTATCCCCTTCCACCAGGCTTTTCCCGTTCGCCATCATGCTGAAGCGTCCAATTTTCAGGTTGTCGCCATAGTTCTCCCGGGCCTGGGGCTCCGTGAGGCCGATGCAGGCAATCTCGGGTTCCAGATAGATACAGGATGGGATGCGGTCATAATGCATCTCCTCATGGCGGCCGCAGATATTTGCCACTGCCACCATGCCCTCGTGAGAGGCTGTGTGGGCCAGCATGGCCTTGCCGTTGACATCGCCGATGGCGTAGATATTGGGCACGTTGGTACGCAGGCAGAGGTCGGTCTTGATGGCATTCCGGTCAAATTCCAAGCCAATGCCTTGTGCGTTCAGTCCCTCGGTATTGGGGGTGCGGCCCACCGCCATAAGCACCGCGCCGGCCTCGAGCTGTTCCTGGGCACCGTTGTACTCATAGTACACCCGGTTGTTTTCCACTCTGCTGACCTTGGCCCCCAGGCGGAAGGTTACCCCTCCCTTCTCCAGACGTTTCTGCGCCAGGGCGGAGACCTCCGGATCCACCATGGGCAGGATATGATCCATCAGCTCCAGCACGGTGACCTTGCTGCCCAACCGACTCAGCAGGAAAGCAAACTCCACTCCGATAACCCCTCCGCCGATGACGGCAACGGAGTCGGGCACTTCATCCAGCTCCAGCGCCTCCGTGCTGGTGAGCAGTCGGTTCTCCCCCTCCACGGCGATAAAGGGGGGCATAAATACGCTGGAGCCGGTGGCGACGATGATATACTCAGCGGACACCTGTTTATCTCCCACTGTCAGAGTATGCGTGTCCGCAAAGCTGGCCGTTCCCTCCAGAATGTCCACCTTGTTTCCGCGGAGCAGGCCTCTGACGCCGCCCACCAGGGTAGAAACCACCTTCTGCCTGCGCTTCTGCAGCTTTGCCATATCCACCTTCAGTGCGGAGAGATCCACGCCTTCCACGGCGAAGTCGGCGGCATGCTTTACGGTATCCAGCACATTGGCCGTTTTGATCAGAGTCTTGGTGGGGATGCAGCCCACGTTCAGGCAGGTGCCTCCAAGATAGGTGGACTCGATGATGCAGGTCTTTTTCCCCATCTGCGCCGCTTTGATGGCAGTCTCATACCCTCCCGGGCCGGCGCCGATAACTGCGATGTCATATTGATAGTCCATAGTTTGATCCTTCTCTCATCCCGGTATCGGTGTACGGGCCCGGCACGCTCAGTAGAGCTCCCTATAGATTTTCCGTACCCGCTCCTCGTCCAGGGGGACGAAATTGTTTGCCATCAGGCGGCCCTGGCTGGTGATCACGCTGTGGGCAAACTCATCGATATCTTCCCGGGTCATGCCGTACGCGTGCAGAGGCTTCTTGGGCAGAATCTGATTCAGCAGTTCTTCCAGCCTGTCGTAGACCACGGGCACCCCGCAGCCCAGCAAATCAGCCAGATAGCGGTTCAGCACCGCAATCTCCCCATCCTGCCTGAGTTCCATGTAGTTTTTCAGCACCCCGGTAAACATCGCATAGTTGCTCTCGCCATGTGGCACGTGATATTTGCCGCCCAACGGATAACTGGTGGCGTGAACCGCGGCGCAGCCGGCGGTTCCGAAGGCCAGTCCGGCATAGTTGGAGGCAAGCAGAAAGTCCTCCAGCAGGCCGATTCGGCTCTCCTGCCCATCCATGGCAATCCGCTGATAGCCCCGGATGAGCATCTCAATGGCTTTGTACCCGAACAGCTTGGTGTAAGGGGTGGCTTTGGGGGACAGGGAAGACTCCACGGCATGCACCAGGGCATCAATGGAGCTGGTGGCAAACACTCCAAAGGGCAGGCCCTCCAGCAATTCGGGAATGAGCACCGCCTGATCGGCATACATGGCAGGACTCACCAGTCCCAGCTTGGTTCCCATGCGGGTACGGGCCATAATCGAAATGTTGGTCACCTCGCTGCCCGTACCGCAGGTAGTCGGCACAATAACCAGCTCGCGCTTCTTTTCCAGGTCAGGGGCCTTGTCAGAAAAAGTGAAAAATTTATCCCGATTTATTTGGCCGATAAATTTTTTATGCCTACTTTTGCAATCCAAAACGGAGGAATTTGCCGATGTAGCTCAGTTGGCCAGAGCAGCTGATTTGTAATCAGCTGGTCGTGGGTTCGAATCCCT
>ENA-OPSG01001082-OPSG01001082.1-human-gut-metagenome-genome-assembly--contig:-NODE-1082-length-14287-cov-12.132237_pt1 | contig 14287 bp, 12 predicted proteins | sample MGYA00241454_ERZ501900 | MGnify/ENA primary metagenome ERZ501900 (study PRJEB25962, sample SAMEA2042225) | human gut metagenome | biome: human gut; feature: human-associated habitat; material: faeces... | reverse complement strand
CTTTCAGCACATAATCTTTGATTTCCTGATAGGTTGCTTTCAACTCGGCACTGGTAGCATCCAGCTCGTCCAGGTCTAAGTCGATCTCTATCGTGTCATCCGGCTTCTGTTGGGACAAAAGAACAACTGTCTCCACATGCGTACTCTGCGGAAACATATCCGTAGTAGAAACCCGCATCAACTCATAATCCTCCGCACAAAGCACCTTCAGATCCCTGGCCAACGTAGCACTATCACAGCTCACATAAACAACCCTCTCCGGTTTCATCTTAAGGATCGTATTCAAAAGTACCTCATCACAACCCTTTCTTGGCGGGTCCACAACGATGACATCTGCATAAACGCCATTCTTCTCATACTCTCTCGGCAGCACTTCCTCTGCTTTTCCGACAAAAAACTCTACATTCTCAATGCCATTGAGCTTCGCATTCTCTCTTGCATTGTCAATGGCCTGTGGTACGATCTCCACGCCGCGGACGAATTTTGCTTTCTGGGCCAGGAACAGGGAGATAGTTCCGATTCCGCAGTACAGATCCCAGACAGTTTCATTTCCCGTAAGGCCGGCGTACTCCAGAGCCTTTCCGTACAGTTTTTCGGTCTGGATGGGATTGACCTGGAAAAAGGACAGCGGCGAGATCTGATAGGAGATATTTCCGATACTGTCCGTTATATAGGACTGTCCCCAGAGGAGACGAAGCTGATCTCCCAGGATCACATTGTTCCGTTTTTTATTGACATTGATGGTGATGCTGGTCATTTCCGGAATTTCACACAAAGAGTCCACCAGAGCTTTTTCTGCCGGGATCTTATCTCCGTTTAAGATCAGACAGACCATCATCTCATCTGTATGGAAACCATAGCGGATCATAATATGGCGTACAAGACCCTTTCCTGTTGTCTCATCATAAGGCTGTACATGATATTTCTCCATATGGCCGATCACACGGTCCAGAACCTCTTTATTCTGTTTCACTCCCAGAATACAGTCCCGGTTGTCAATAATAGAGTGGGTCCTTCCTGCATAAAAACCGGTGATGATCTTTCCGTCTTTATTTTTTCCTACCGGGAACTGTGCCTTGTTGCGGTAATGGTAAGGCTCGTCCATTCCCATGATCGTCTCCATCGGGAAATCCTTAAAACCGCCGATCCGCTCCAGATGGCCACGGACTTTTTTCTCCTTGAATTTCAGCTGCTGCTCATAGGATAATGCCTGAAGCTGGCATCCTCCACACTGACGGGCAATGGAGCAGGCCGGTTTCACACGGTACGGGGACGGTGTGATCACCTCCATCAGACGGCCATAGCCGTAGTTCTTTTTTGCCTTGATGATCTTGGCGCTGATCCGATCTCCGATCACGGCGTCCTTCACAAAAACGGTGAAGCCATCGGCTTTCCCGATACCTTCACCGTCAACTCCGCAATCCTCTATATCCAAAGTCAGTATATCGTTTTTACGGAATTCCATCTATTAAATATCTCCTGTTCTTCTTAAATTGGACTCAAAAAGACGGTTATAACCGAGCCATTCTTTTTTGCCCTTGTCTGCGTGGAAAATCTCTGTCAGTGTCTCCATTCTTGCATCGGTATTGTCTGCCAGATTCAGGGCAACTGCCTCCGCAAGTGCCGGTTTCTTGGGAGAACCGTACTCCAGCTCACCATGATGTGCAAGAATACAGTGGATCACCTGATTTTCAAGCTTCTCCGGAAAATCCGGGATCTCTTTTGCAAGATCATGTACCATCTGTGCCCCGATCACAATATGTCCCAGAAGCTGTCCCTCGTCTGTATAATCATTCATCGGAAAAGCTGAAAGCTCCTTGGTCTTGCCCACATCATGAAGAAGAGCGGTTGTGATCAGAAGATCACGGTTCAAAAGCGGATAGGCATTTGCCATGTAATCACAGAGACGTGTCACTCCAAGGGTGTGCTCCATCAGTCCGCCGATAAATCCATGATGCACGGTCTTGGCTGCGGAATGACCTTCAAACACCTTCATAAATTCCTGATCTTCCACAAAAAGCTTCTTCAGAAGCTGGGAAAGATACGGATTCTTCACACTGTTGATCAGGTCGCGCAGCTGGCTCTGCATATCGTCCACACTGTTCTCACTGGTAGGAAGATAATCTGCCGGATCATACTCCCCTTCTCCTGCCTTGCGTGCTCTCTTAATGTTCAGCTGCATGGCACCTGCAAAACTTGTCACATCTCCCATGATCTCAATGTAATCCAGGGCATCAAAATCATCGATCCCCAGAGAATTTGGGTCCCAGATCTTACCATCGATCACACCTGTTTTATCCTGAAGGATCAGATTCTCATAGGGTTTTCCATTCTTCGTTGTAGCTGCCTGTTTCTGTTTACAGAGATAGATTCCGTTTACTCTGTCTCCCTCATGTAATTCATTTAAAAAACGCATAAAATTCTTGCCTTTCTGTTCTTTTTACTTTCAAAGCGGACATGCTCACCAAACAAAGTATCCACTTCACACTTTGTATTCACAGCCAGCCTTTCTTTACGATCTCCGGCTGCATCCCGGTCCGGGCTTTCCCTGCATTTTCGCACAGTCTCCCCTTACATCCGGGCTTTATTCAGTATCATAACACATTTTACTTTCCTTTGCTATGGAAATCATGTAAAATAGGAAACGAAGTGTTTTTTTGCATATCCTGTGTTACGCAGAAAAACACGAGATCAACAGAAGTAACAAAAAGGAGTAACTACAGCAACAATGAACAAAAAAGCATACAAAGCACTTGAATACTATAAAATCATAGATCTGCTGACAGACAAGGCTTCCTCCCCCATGGGAAAAGATCTCTGCCGGAAGCTTACCCCTTCCACGGATATCGAGGAAATCCGGTCCATGCAGCTGCAGACCCACGATGCCCTTGCACGCCTGTTCAAAAAAGGCGGCATTTCCTTTGGCAGTGTCAAGGATATCCGTGGTACACTGAAACGTCTTACTGTAGGCAGCGCCCTGAATGCGCCGGAGCTGCTTTCCGTCTGCAGTCTTCTGGAAAACACCGGCCGTGTCAAAGCCTATTCCAGAAGTGACCGTGACGACGGAATGACCGATTCCCTTGACGGAATGTTTGCGGCACTGGAACCTCTGACACCTCTGAGCACAGAGATCCGCCGCTGTATCCTTTCCGAGGATGAGATCAGTGACGATGCCAGCAGCACCCTTCGTCAGATCCGCCGCAGCATCAAGGCCACCAACGACCGGATCCACACCCAGCTTTCTTCTCTGGTTGCAGGAAGCGCCCGGAATTATCTTCAGGATTCTGTCATCACCATGCGTGACGGCCGCTACTGTATCCCGGTAAAAGCCGAGTACAAAGGTCAGGTAGCCGGTATGATCCACGACCAGTCCGCCACAGGTTCCACTCTTTTCATTGAGCCTATGGCTGTTGTCAAACTGAACAACGACATCCGCGAGCTGGAGCTGAAAGAACAGAAAGAGATCGAAGTGATCCTTGCGTCTTTAAGCCAGCAGGTAGCCTCAGAGCTGGAAGCCATCCACGCAGATCTTTCCATCATGGTACAGCTGGACTTTATCTTTGCCCGCGCCGCTCTTGCCATGGACATGAATGCCAGCGAACCGATCTTCAATACTGAAGGACGGATTCGCCTGCGCCAGGCCCGTCACCCGCTGATCGACAAGAAAAAAGCCGTTCCTATTGACATCCGCCTTGGAGATGATTTTGACCTCCTGGTTGTCACAGGACCAAACACCGGTGGTAAAACTGTCTCCCTGAAAACCGTGGGACTTCTTACCCTTATGGGCCAGGCAGGCCTTCATATCCCGGCACTGGACCGTTCTGAACTTGCACTTTTCCGCGAAGTCTATGCAGATATCGGAGATGAGCAGAGCATTGAGCAGTCCTTAAGTACCTTCTCCTCTCATATGACAAACGTGGTTTCCTTCCTGAAATCCGCAGATCAGGATTCCCTGGTTCTCTTCGATGAGCTTGGTGCAGGTACTGACCCTACCGAGGGTGCTGCTCTTGCCATTGCGATCCTGTCCCATCTTCACGAACAGGGCATCCGCACCATGGCAACCACTCATTACAGTGAGCTGAAAATCTATGCCCTCTCTACCCCGGGTGTGGAAAATGCCTGCTGTGAATTCGATGTGGAAACTTTACGCCCCACCTACCGTCTTCTGATCGGTGTTCCCGGAAAAAGTAACGCATTTGCCATTTCCTCCAAACTGGGACTTCCGGATTTCATCATCGACAAGGCAAAAGAGCAGATCAGTGAACAGGATGAATCTTTTGAAGATGTTCTGACATCCCTGGAGCAGAGCCGAGTCACCATCGAAAACGAACGTGCAGAAATTGCCCGTTACAAAGAGCAGGTAGAAGAACTGAAAAAATCCCTCCAGGAAAAAGAAGAAAAACTGGACGAACGAAAAGAACGCATCTTAAGAGAAGCCAATGAACAGGCACATGCGATTCTCCGTGATACCAAGGAATACGCAGACCAGACCATGAAACTTTTCCATAAATTCCAGAAGGATCACGTAGATACCGCTTCTGTGGAAAAAGAGCGGCAGAATCTGAAGAAACGTATGTCAAAGGCTGAAAAAGGCATGTCTTCCAAACAGCAGAAGCAAAAACCAAAGAAGCAGCTGAAACCATCCGATCTTTCTCTTGGCGATACTGTAAAAGTTCTCAGCCTGAATCTGAAAGGAACCGTTTCCAGCCATCCGGATTCCAAGGGATATCTCTTTGTGCAGATGGGAATCATCCGTTCCAAAGTACATATCTCCGATCTGGAGCTTGTGGACGAGCCGGTGATCACCACCCCGTCCATGCAGCGTACCGGTGCCGGAAAGATCCGCATGTCAAAAGCGGCCAGCATTTCCACAGAGATCAATCTTCTGGGAAAAACCGTGGACGAAGCAGTTGCAGAGCTGGACAAATATCTGGATGACGCCTACATCGCACACATGAAATCCGTCCGCATTGTTCACGGAAAAGGTACCGGCGCCCTCAGAAAAGGTGTCCACAATTACCTGAAACGCCAGAAACATGTAGCTTCCTTCCGTCTCGGAGAATTCGGAGAAGGCGATGCCGGCGTAACCATCGTAGAATTTAAGAAATAAAAAAGGAGCGGAAACCATGGCTACAAAACAGAAAATCCTCATTGTTGACGATGACAACAACATTGCTGAGCTGGTAGCTCTCTATCTCACAAAAGAATGCTTTGAGACCAAGATCGTAAATGACGGCGAGGAAGCCCTGAAGCAGTTCCATATTTTTCACCCGGATCTGATCCTTCTGGATCTGATGCTCCCGGGTATTGACGGATACCAGGTATGTCGTGAGATCCGTCATACTTCCGATGTACCGATCATCATGCTTTCCGCCAAAGGAGAAACCTTTGACAAAGTCCTGGGACTGGAACTTGGAGCAGACGATTACATCATCAAACCTTTCGACTCCAAAGAACTGGTTGCCCGTGTCCGTGCAGTGCTTCGCAGATTCCATGTAAAATCACCATCTGCCGCACCAAAGGAAAAATGTGTATCCTATCCGGATCTGGTGATCAACCTGACCAACTATTCTGTGACATATATGGGACATCAGATCGATATGCCGCCAAAGGAACTGGAGCTTCTCTATTTTCTGGCAGCTTCTCCCAATCAGGTTTTCACAAGGGAGCAGCTTCTGGATCATATCTGGGGCTATGAATACATCGGAGATACCAGGACTGTAGACGTTCACATCAAGCGTCTCCGTGAGAAGATCAAGGATAATCCAAACTGGGCTCTTTCCACCGTCTGGGGGATCGGTTACAAATTTGAGGTAAAAGATTCATGAAACAGCATCTTTATACCAAACTGCTGATCCTGTATTTTGTGCTGGGCGGAATCTGCTTTCTGCTCCTTTCCTCCGGAGGCTCCTATCTGGTAGAAAAAAGGCTTGAACGCTCCACCGGAGAGTCCCTTTACCGCGCAGCCAGCCAGATGGTTTCCGGAAATGAACTCCGTCAGCCTGTAAAAGACCCGGAAAATGCCTCCCTCTCCCTGGCTCTTTCCTCTGCTGCCGCATTTCAAAATGCAGATTTCTGGGTCATGGACACGGACGGAACCGTTCTGATAAACACAGCTGAACAGTCTTCCGGCTCCGGTGAGATCACTGTCAAAAATTTCCGGCCTGCAGATTACGAAAATATCTGTTATTCTTCCGGTACGTTTTATGGGACATTCAAAACCACGCAGTTAAGCACCGTCGTTCCCATAAAAGATACAGACCAGGTGATTGGTTATCTGGCAATCCACTACCCTATGAAAAACCTCTACGAAAGCCGCAGCAATATCGTAGAGGTTATGATCCTGATCTTTATTGTGATCTATGCACTGTTTTTCAGTTTTCTTCTGATCTACTTTTACCGGGTCCATAAACCTCTGAAAAAAATTTTAAAAGGCGCTCTGGAATTTGCCAACGGAAATCTTTCCTATACGATTCCAGTGGATTCTGAAGATGAGATGGGATATCTTTCCCACTCCCTGAATTACATGGCAGACAAGCTGAACAAAAACGGAGAATATCAGCGACAGTTTATCTCCAACGTATCCCATGATTTCCGCTCACCTCTGACCTCCATCAAAGGATATGTGGAAGCCATGCTGGATGGTACCATCCCACCGGAAATGCAGGAACGCTATCTGAAAGTCATTGCCTTTGAATCCACACGTCTGGAGAAATTGACCCGAAGCCTCCTTACCTTAAACGAACTGGATGTCAAAAAACGGATGATGCACATGCGGCGTTTTGATATCAACGAAACCATCCGTACTACAGCGGCCTCCTTCGAGGGGACCTGTTCGGAGCGGAATATCCGGCTGGAACTCCTTCTGGCAGGCAAAGAGCTGTTCGTCCGCGCGGATATGGAGCAGATCCAGCAGGTACTGTACAATTTATTGGACAATGCAGTAAAATTCAGCAGCGACAATTCTTCCATTACACTGGAAACAACCGTCAACCATGGCAAAGTTTTTGTCTCTGTCAAAGACCGGGGAACCGGAATTCCAAAAGAAAGTCTTTCCAAAATCTGGGACCGTTTCTACAAGATTGATGCCTCCCGTGGAAAAGACCGTAAGGGAACCGGCCTTGGACTTGCTATTGTGAAAGAGATCATCAACGCCCACAAGCAGAATATTAATGTAATCAGCACTGTTGGTGTGGGAACGGAATTTATTTTTACTCTTGAAAAAGCAAAATAAAACATCAAAAAACCTCTGATCCGGAAAGCTGTAAAAGAAATATTCCTTAATATTTCCTGCAATCTTTCCGAATCAGAGGTTCTTTTATTTACTCTATAAATCTTCTTCAACTTGCTATTCGGTATGTAAATCAGACATTTACTTTCAATTTTTCAATCCGTTCACAATCTTATTTCCAGTCGTAATTTCTCAGATGCCCTTCCAGATTCATATGTGCAAAATTATGCTGGCGCAACGCCTCATAAAGCACAATAGCAACAGAATTGCTCAGATTCAGGGAACGGATATCCCCGATCATAGGTATCCTCACGCAGGTTTCCTGATTTTTCACCAGAATATCCTCCGGAATTCCCGCACTTTCCTTGCCAAACATAATAAAACAGTCATCCTCATACTTTACATCTGTATAAGTCTGAGGCGCCTTGGTGGTTGCGTAATAGATCTTCGCTCCCGGATTCTTCTTGAGAAAATCCTCATAGTCCAGATATCTGGTCACATCCAGATGTTCCCAGTAATCCATGCCTGCACGCTTGATTGCCTTCTCATTGAGACGGAAACCAAGCGGCTCGATCAGATGTAATCTGGTTCCTGTTGCCACACAGGTTCTGCCGATATTACCTGTATTTGCCGGAATTTCCGGCTCATGGAGTACAATGTTTAAAACTCCCATTATTTTCCTCTTTTCTATAAAACTGTCAAGCGGATATTCGCAATCCGCTTCGCTGTATATAATCCTAAATGCTGCAAACATTCAACGATTTATATTCAATCTTTTCCATTCGTCTTCCGCCGGACGCTCCAGATATCTGGCATTTCCGCCGCTGTAAAGAAGCCTGTCATTTCCGGAATTGGTCTGCCCGATCACTGCTGCCATGATCCCTTCTCTTCGTAACTCCTGCACAAACGCATCGCCACCCTGGATTCCCAGAAGAATACTTCCACCGGAAAGGAGTTTATAGGGATTCACATCAAAGATCTCACAGATCTCTATGGTTTCCTGTCGGATGGGTACGCTTCGAAGGTCTGCGCTAAGTCCCACTCCGGATGCTTCCGCCATTTTCCAGAGCGCAGACAGAAAGCCGCCTTCCCCCATCAGATACCTGGCACTGGCTCCGGACGCTTCCGCCATCTTCCAGACCTTATTGTTCTCTTTTTTCATTCCTGTTCCGTAAACTTCCGGAAGTTTTCCGGCATCTTCAAGGAACCGTTCCGAAAAAACTTCCCGCAGTCTGTCATGGTAGTTCTCTGCAATCCATGCCGTACCTTCTGCTGCCACAGGGCCTGCCACGATCAGTTCATCTCCGGGTTTCAGCTGTCCGTCAATTTCCGCCTGAAGTGCCTCCAGTGCTTTTTTCCCAAGTTTCATAACTGCCGCCTTAGTAAATGATCAGCGAAAGCACAGTCGGAACTACCATTGCCAGAACCAGAATAACTGCGATGATCGCTGTGATCACTTTTCTTTTTTTCGGATCAAACATTCCCATAATTTTTATTCACCTCATCTGTAATATCCGTTAATCGCGCATTGTTGGTCAAAGGATCCCTGTCTGTATAATCGAAAAGAATCGTCTTTCCATCCCGGAACACCTCGATATGGGCGGTCTTCGGGATTTTTTCCGCTTTCCGGTAATCCCAGATCAGCCGCTCGTATGGCTTCTGATCGGATGCAAAAGATGGTCTGCTCTTTAAATTCTCCCGAAGATAAAGATCCAGAAGCATCACATCGGAAAGGACTTCCAGCGGGATCTCTTTCTGTTCTCCGGCAAATTCCATCAGGATCTCATAGCGTCTCATCCTGGAATGAGAAATCTCCGAGTATCCTTTTTTCTCATAAAATCTGCCAAGTGCCTCATACATCCGGAAAGGATCTTCAAAATACTGTTCCAGAAATACAAGGGTGTGTTTGAACTGACCACTATTATAATACACTTCCACCATACTTTCCACCATTTTCAGCCCCAAAATCTCCCCGTAGGTCAGCCAGGCTGTGGAAAGCACTTCATAAGGTTCCCGGTCTTTGTAAAGGATCTGATATTCTCCGGTCATCTCCATCATATGCGAACCCTTCAGCACTTTCAGAAAACCAAGCTGAAACTGCTCCGGCCGCAGTGCATAGACATCGCAGAAAGACTTGTGGAAGCTTTCATATCCCTCATAGGGAAGTCCTGCGATCAGATCCAGATGCTGGTGGATATTTCCAAAGCTGTGGATCTGCTCTACGATTCCTTTCAGTTTTTCAAAATCCATGGTTCTCCGAATAGCTTTGATGGTCTGCGGATTGGTAGACTGTACCCCGATCTCCAGCTGGATCAGGCCCGGGCGCATGGTTTTCATCAGAGCCAGTTCCTCCTCACGGAGAAGGTCCGCGGAAATTTCAAAATGGAAGTTCGTGATCCCGTTGTCATGCTCTGTAATATACCGCCAGATTGCCATGGCGTGGTCATGTTTACAGTTGAAGGTACGGTCCACAAATTTGACCTGTGGAACTTTATTATCAATAAAAAACTGCAGTTCTTTTTTTACAAGTTCAATATCCCGGAACCGGAGCTTCTTATCTATGGAAGAAAGACAGTAACTGCAGGAAAATGGACATCCCCTGCTGCTCTCATAATAAATAATGCGGTTTTTAAACTCCGTAAGGTTGCTGTATGCAAACGGAACTTTACTTAAGTCCATCAGTTCCCGCCAGCCTGTGTGTACAATATCCGGGACTTTGGTTTCGTCATGAAATGCCACACCTCGGATTTCTTTCAGGTTTTCCGGTTTTCTTTCTATATAATAGCCTGCCAGTTCATGGAAAGTTTCTTCTCCCTCTCCTACCATCACACCAAAAAACGCGGGATTCTTTTTCAGAAATTCCACCGCATCGTAAGATACTTCCGGACCGCCTGCCCAGAAATCCACATGTGGAAGGATTTTCTTAAGATCCGGTACCAGTTCTTTTACAAAGGAAATATTCCAGATATAGCAGGAAAAACAGATCACATCCGGCTGTTCCAGATAAATGTCCTTTAAAATGTCATCCCGGATCTGGTTGATCGTATACTCTTTGATCACTACATTGGGACTGTACTTTCCGGAGCAGGATTTCAGGTTGTATACTGCAAGATTGGAATGGATATATTTTGCGTTGCACGCTGCAAGTAAAATTTTCAAAATTTGTATTCTCCTAACTTCCGCCGGATGATCTCCCTCTTTACCCGGCATTTTTCATTATTTCTCCGTTTGATTCTTTCGCCTTATGATTATAGCGTTCCCATCCCCGGATGTAAATAGAAAAACCGGATTCCTCTTTTGCAACAAAGATTCCGTTTCTGTTGTATTTCCATTCAAACAGCGTTAAAATGGATACTACATCTTTTATAAAGGAGTACCTTTTTATGGACCGAAACAGCTGCCTGAACTATTTTCAGGCTTTTCCCTTCTGGGAACATATGACCGAAGAAGACCAGGATTTTCTTCTTGATAATATCCGTGAACTTCATTACCCGGCAGGTGCTGCCATACAGTCAGAAGAACGCCAGTGTCTGGGAACTCTTTTTCTTCTGAAGGGCGTTCTCCGCGTGTACCTTCTGTCCTCTCAGGGAAAAGAAGCCACACTGTACCGTTTAAGGGACAGTGATATCTGCACCCTTTCCGCTTCCTGTATGCTTTCTGCCATCACATTTGATGTGCAGATCGATGCGGAAACAGACTGTGATCTTCTTCTGCTTCCGGCAGTTCCTTTTTCCCGGCTGATGAAAAACAATATCTATCTGGAAAATTTCATCTATAAACGGACAACCGAACATTTCTCGGATGTGATCGCCGGAATCGAACGGACATTTTTTATGACGTTACCTCAGAGGATCGCAGCCTTCCTGCTGGACGAAGCTGCAGATACCGGTTCTGATGAACTCACTCTCACCCAGGAGGCAATCGCCCGCTCCATCGGAAGTGCCAGGGAGGCAGTCAGCCGCAGCCTCAAAAAAATGAATAAAGACGGCTCTATCCAGATCTCACGGGGATCGATCCGCATTCTGGATAAAAGCCGTCTTTATGAAATGATGAATACTTTCTGATCTTACTGAAGTGCTGCTTCAAGCTCTGCTTTTGATGTCAGTCCCACAAAACGTGCAGTCTCTTTTCCACCTTTAAACACAAGCAGTGTAGGAATACTCATGATCTTATACTGCTGTGCAAGAGACGGCTCTTTATCTACGTCTACTTTCCCTACTTCGTATCCTGCTTCTGCCAGTTCTTCCACAACCGGAGCCTGACGTCTGCACGGTCCGCACCAGGTTGCCCAGAAATCTACCAGTACCGGTTTCTCTGCATTTAATACCTCTGTTTCAAAATTGTCTGTTGTAAAAACTTTTGCCATGATAAAATTCCTCCTTAAATTTATATGTTATAAAATCCGATCCTGTTTCTGATCGTTATCAGTTTCTGCCTTTCTTCTGAATTTATACTGTATGCACTCTATGCCTGCTCTTTCAAAAGTTTCCGCACATACTGACAGGTGGAAAGGCCTGCCTGCGCTCCATCATGTACCGCTTTTGCCACCTGAAGAAGGCCTCCGGTACAATCCCCTGCCGCATACAGTCCTGGAACCGTTGTTTCCATCTCCTCATTCACCCGGATATTTCCTTTTTCATTCAGTTCCGCACCAATCTGGCGGGCCATTTCTGAACTTCCGGCTGTGCCCAAGGCCACAAAAACACCTTCTGCGGGTGCAAATGACGTTTGCGGTTCGCCTGCTTCCTGTAAAGATACATCTCCTTTCAGGCGAAGTCCCTGAACACGCTCATCTCCCTCAATTGCCTGAATTTTCATGGTATTCACGTCAATCGCATTCTCCTTTGAAAATTCCGGTTTCTTTCCATCTGTAAAAATCGTCACATGAGAAGCTGTATGAGAAAGTTCCTCAGCTTCATGAAGGGCAAAATCGCTGTTTCCAAGAACCGCCACATCTTTTCCGCGGTAGAAAAAAGCATCGCATACTGCACAGTAGCTGACTCCTTTTCCTTCAAATTCCTTCACTCCCGGGATCTTCGCAGAAGCTCTTTTGCTTCCCGTTGCCAGGATCACACTGCGGGCTTCAAAATCGCCTTCCGTTGTTTTCACCTCAAAGGTATCAAAGCCTCCCATTCCCACGACCTGGGCATCCAGGATCCTGACACCAAGTGCCCTGGCCTGTTCAAGTCCTCTTTCAAAAAGTTCTTTTCCGGAAAGAGGTCTCTCAAGTCCGTAATAATTCTCGATCTTCTCTGCTTTTTCCAGTGAACCGATTCCTGTATTGATGATCAGCGGGTCCATATTTCCTCTCGCTGCATAAAGAGCTGCGGAAATTCCTGCCGGGCCTGCTCCTACGATAATGATATTTTCCATTTCAGACACCTGCTTTCTTCTGCTTCTTTGAAATCTGTTTTATAATATACGCTCTGCATCGGTCTGTTTCTGTGATTAAGTCACTTTTGCTTTCTCACAGAACCTATTATACCACACCCTTCTGGAATTACACCCTTTTTATCATCTTTATCTTCCCTGTTTTTCCTGTTGCAAACGTTTTCCGAAATCTTGCACCCTGACTTCTTCTATGCTATTATTATAACAGTTTTGCTGATGCAGACCATTCAATTTTATTGTTTGTTTTTGAATATTTCAGATAGATCAGTTATGAAATAAGGGAGAGTTATTTATTATGAGAAGTTTTGAATATTTTACCCCCACACGGGTGGTTTTTGGAAAAGATACACATCTTAAAGTTGCCACACTTCTGAAAGAACAGCATTGTAAAAAAGTTCTGATCCACTACGGCGGACACAGTGCCATTAAATCCGGTCTTATTGATGAAATCAGATCCGTACTTGACGAGGCAGGAATTGCCTATGTAACTCTTGGAGGCGTCGTTCCAAATCCACGGCTTTCCAAGGTCCGGGAGGGAATTGAGCTCTGCCGCAGAGAAAATGTGGATTTTCTTCTTGCTGTAGGAGGCGGAAGTGTTATTGATTCCTGTAAAGCCATCGGTTACGGCCTTGCAAATCCGGAAACCGATGTATGGAACTTTTTCCTCCGCACCGAAACTCCAAAAGCCTGTCTTCCAGTTGGTGTGATCCTTACCATCGCAGCTTCCGGAAGTGAAATGAGCAATTCCTGCGTCATCACAAATGAAGACGGCTGGCTGAAACGCAGTACTGCCCGAAATGACCTGTGCAGACCACGTTTTGCCATTCTGAATCCACGGCTTACATACACCTTACCTCAGTACCAGACCGAAAGCGGCTGTGTGGATATCCTGATGCATACCATGGAACGGTATTTCGTAAATATCGAAACTATGGAAATTACAGACAGCATCAGCGAATCCCTGATGCAGACGGTAATCTACAATTCCCGTATCTTGCTGAAAGAGCCGGATAATTATACCGCCAGAGCAGAAATCATGTGGGCAGGAAGTCTCTCTCACAACGGTCTTACCGGCTGTGGAACCGGTGGCGGTGACTGGGCATGTCATCAGCTGGAACATGAACTTGGAGGGACCTACGATGTAGCTCACGGTGCCGGTCTGGCCGCATTGTGGGGAAGCTGGGCACGTTATGTCTATGACGCAAATCCGGAGCGTTTTGCCCAGTTTGCCGCCAACGTATTCGAAATCCCATGCAGTATCGATTTCAACAAAACCGCCCTTGCCGGTATCGAGGCTATGGAAGATTATTTCCGTTCCATTCAGATGCCTACCAGCCTTCATGAGCTTGGTCTTGACCTTACAGAAAAAGATATCCACGATCTGGCATTTAAGTGCAGTTATGAAGATACCCGCACCATCGGCGTTTTCAAACAGTTAAATATGAAAGATATGGAAAAAATTTATCTGTCTGCACGATAAATGCGCCAAATATAATATTGCAGATGCTTTTTTGAAAATCGGATTTTTCAGAAAAACATCTGCTTTTTTTCATTTTTCCCTTGCATTCTCTACATAAATGTGTTAAAGTAATAAAGTACTCGAAAGAGACATGCCCAGATAGCTCAGTTGGTAGAGCAGAGGACTGAAAATCCTCGTGTCGCTGG
>ENA-OPSG01001076-OPSG01001076.1-human-gut-metagenome-genome-assembly--contig:-NODE-1076-length-14351-cov-20.683268_pt1 | contig 14351 bp, 6 predicted proteins | sample MGYA00241454_ERZ501900 | MGnify/ENA primary metagenome ERZ501900 (study PRJEB25962, sample SAMEA2042225) | human gut metagenome | biome: human gut; feature: human-associated habitat; material: faeces... | reverse complement strand
TAAAGTCTTTGTTTTTGCTTCGAAGTACAGGCTTGTGCGACTGCAAATAGATGTCCTTGCGTGCCGTAGTGCCGCGCGCGTCGAGGAAGAACTTGGCCTGGTCGAGATATTTCTTATCTCCTGTCACGGTATAGAGGCGTACCAATGCCATTTCGGCAATCTGATGTCCGGGAATCACACGCTTCTGTCCGGGGCCTTCACCGATATTCTTGCATACGCAGTCGGCATAACGGATAGCTATATCCAGGAAGTTCCGCTTGCCTGTAGCTTGATAATAAGCCACAGCCCCTTCCACCATGTGACCCAGATTATAGAACTCGTGGCTCAAATTCTCCACCTCCGACCAGCGTTCCGGCCCCGACCAATCGTGCGGATGCTTGGGGTTCATGGTACGTGCGGTGTAAAGATACCCGTCCGGTTCTTGGGCGGCAGCCACTATGACCAATACGCTGTCGATATATTCTTCCAGTTTCTTGTCCGGGTAAGTCTGCAAGGAGTAACTTGCACCTTCAATCGTCTTATAGACATCCGTATCGTCAAAGGAGAAGCCTCCCACCTTATACTCATCACTGGGATGAGTAGCTTTCACAAAGTTTTCATAACGTCCCGTTTCCTCACACTTACTGAAAGCCAACGGGATGGTTACCTCGCGGCTTGCCTTCAAGCGTTGTCCCCAGAAACTGTCCGTCACCTTCACTGAAGTGAAAGGAACCGGGTCGATGGGATAACCGGAATGCAAAGTCTGTTGCTTTTGTGCCGACACACTGCCGGTCATGGCTGCAACAAGTGCCAAAGTCAATAATCGTATCATATCTTTTAAGTTTTTAAGTTCTTAAGTTCCCACGCACGGAATTACACGGATTTATCCTTATTTCCCCTTATTCTCATGGATACGTATCACCGTAAACGAATAGGCAGGCAAGGTATAAGGAAACTCCGTACCGCCGATGTCGACGAAGGCGGAAGTCACGGAACGTGCCGCCCGGGATTGCGTATGTTGTGTAGAACGGATGTGCATCCGCAAGCTTCTTCGCATGCTCGTCATCGATCTCAAGAAGGTTGATCGCATTTGTTGTAGCGAGCTCTACGATCGCTGTTGTCGGTGCGCCTGCTGTACAGAAGAAAGCATCGATCTTGCCGTCTTTTAATGCATCTGCGGAATCACCGAATCCGAGGTTGTTGACCTGGATATCATCGAAGGAGATGTCATAAGCCTCGAGGATCTGACGTGCGTTGAACTCAACACCGGAGCCTGCGTCACCAACGGATACTCTCTTGCCCTTTAAGTCAGCGACAGATTTGATATCGCCGGAGGATACGATCTGGCAAACCTCAGCGTAGAGGGCTGCAACTGTTGTGAAATCTTTTGCTGCGCCTTCTTCTGCGAAGAGGTCAGTTCCGTTGTAAGCATAGTCCATAACGTCGTTCTGTACGATCGCGAGGTCTGCTTCACCGTCGTTTACAAGGTAGATATTTGCTTTGGAAGCACCGGTAGACTGAACGTTAATGTTCACTCCGATGTCTTTGCTGTTTAATACATTCGCGATTACACCACCGAATGCGTAATATGTACCGGTGGTTCCGCCAGTACCCATTGTTAACTTCTGGGCATCACCACTCGGGGCTGCTGCGGCTGCTGTTGTTTCAGCTGCTGCTGCAGTAGTGTCAGCTGCGGCTGCTGTTGTCTCTGCCGGTTTGCTGCCGCCGGAACAAGCGGTCAGTACCATTGCACAGGATAATGCGAGTGCCATTGCTGCGGAAAATCTCTTTCTCATATCTTTCTACCTCCTTTTTCTGTTCCTTTGCACAATGTTTCAGCAAAGGAAGCTTACGAACATATTATACATCTCTATTGTTACTTTTGCAACAAATATTAGTAATTTTTGTAAACATCTGAAATCTTTCAGCTATTCGTTGCTTTTCTCATAATTGCAGTTGTTCACTTCCGTGATGTAAAGTTTTGACGCACAATTGCTTGAAATTCAAAAATTGTATCAGCTATTTTGTGTCTCTTTTATCAGTATATGCGTCATTTTTTCGCTAAATTCCTTGATCCTGTCTTCGATACCCGGAAGCTTCATGGCAGCACCGGCGTTGTTGGCTGTCTCCATCATGCAGAAATTGCCCGGGAGGTAGAAGGTCTTGTTCATATTGAGGGCTGTTACGAGCTGCCCAGCGAGAAGGTCACTGCCGGAATAGCCGGATACGATAATTCCGAACAGGGCTTTGTCGTAGAACCGTGTGGTCCGGAACAGGGCTGTCAGGCGGTTGATAAACGCCGTCATATTCGCGGACAGGGCATCGTTGTAGTTTGGACAGAGGAGCAGGATCGCGTCAGCCCACTTGACCGCCGGGTAGATATTTTCCACCATGGCTCCGCCGTAGAAGCATTTTCCCTGCTCACCAAAGTGCAGGCACATCTGGTATGGACATCCCGAACAGTCCACGAGAGTGCCGTTTCGCAGGTTGATCTCCTGAATCTTGATCCGTTCATCCAGGCACTCCTTTACTTTCTGCCAAATCGCCTAAGCCTCCACCCGGTTCAAAATCAGGACGCGTTCGATCCGTGAATGCTGTACCTACCCATTCCCAATTAATCAAATCCTTGGAACGATGGATCGGCAAATTACGAATATCTTCGGTTGCATACAAATAATAATAACCATCACCACCTTCTATAATAGTAGGATCGGGCAGACTATAATCTATCACCGGATTCCAGTAATAGCTGGTTTTATCACCATCAGGTATTTCTTCTTGCGCAGACGATGATGAGCAAGACACCAAACAAAAGCAGATAGACAGGATCAAATTTTTTCTCATTGCAGTAATTTAGGAGTTATATATTCTTTACTGATTCTCATACGGTCTGTTCCATTCACATTCTCAAAATTTACCGTACCAATATACATAGCACGCGGATGAATATTACTTTTATCTTTGTGGGCATGGAATACAATACGAAGTTTTCCCTCTTTATCAGTGAACATGGCGCTATGCCCTACACCTACCAACCCACCAGGATTTTGCAATAATGGATTTTCGTCGTATTTAGCCCATTCCCCCATTATATCGGTAGCTGTAGCACAACCTACACCATAGAATGGACTTTCATAACTATTCGCAGAATAAGTCATATAATAAATTCCATTGTGTTTGAGAATATAAGAACCTTCATTGACTCGAGGCCACACTTCCTCCCAAGCCTGTGAAACATGAATACAAGGACGCATCGTTTCTTTCTTAAGGGTTATCAAATCTTTTTCCAACTCGGCTATCCATACATTATTCCCATCATTAAAACGGACAAATGACAAATAAGGAGTACCGTCATCATCCATGAAAAAAGAATTATCAATACATTTCTCCTCAACAATCATAGGTTCTTGCTTATTTTGTATAAATGGTCCTACAGGGGAATCTGCCACTGCTACACAAATATGCTCATCTGCCGAATAATACATATAAAATTTACCATTCACTTCATATACTTCCGGTGCCCAAAACCAACGGTCTGCCCATGAATCCTTCTTATTCAAAGCCAGCCCTTTATATTTCCACGTTTTTAAATTATCCGAGATATAAACCTCTATTCCTTCATCCGAGTGAGTACCATAAGCATAATAAGTCCCATTGTGCAACAATATAAACGGGTCACCCAGTGGAACAGGTATTTCCAGCTCTTCCACAATTATTTCATTCACATTCTTATATTCTGAGGAACATGACTGACAAGAAGTCAATGTCCCCAACATCAATAACCAAATAAAAATCATTTTTTTTTTCATAATACTAGTCAGTTTCCTATATGATAATACAATATTCCTTTATATACCGGAGAATAATTTCCAGAACAAAATCCTACACAAGAAGCAGGATAATGAATATCCAATCTCCCTAATTCTCTTCCGTCAACAAAAAGATAGAGCTTATTTCCCCTTCTCACCGCACGGAAATTATAAGATTCCTTTAATTGTTCTTGAATTCCCAACTTATAAATATGCCGTTCCAAATCCTGAGCGTCTTTATTAATAAAACGAATACCTTCCGTTTTTATCGGAGTAAAAGACAAACGATTATAAGCCAGATGCTCTGCCACCGTCGCCCCGCTGTTATTCAATGGATACCATTTTCCCTCATTCAAATATTCTATTGTAAATTTACTAAACATATCGTCTACAAACTCCGCCTTATTCCCTACTTCATGACGGTTCAGGTAAAGGGCATTTATCCATGAAGGCGATATAAAACGATAACATTTTTCGACAAAATCAGTATACTTCACATCAGGATAAACCATTTGTAAATGTTCCAACGGATATTTTTTATCAAGTATCTGTTGTCCTTGTTTTACAACTACCACTTCCAGCATACGCGTGATACCATTAAATTGAGCTTTTACATAGTTATCTTTATCCACATAAACCGGATAGCTTCCTGACATCTTACAATCGGACAAACCTGAAAGTTGAAAACTAAATTCATAATGATCAAGAAAATCACCTTTCAATATTTCTGAATGTTCTTTTAACTGTATCCGGTCATCATCAAATCCGATAGTATAAGTCACCCCTTCGAACAAAGCTTTTTTAGTCCGATCAAACACTCCGGGAACACCGGGTTCCGTCACAGGAATAATCTTTGTAAACAGATGTTTTTGAGGAGATGGTATTTCATCCAACCATACTTTTAAACAATCCTGATTACGTTCAATACGTAAATGATGATAAACACCCCAACGAAAATCTTTAGGCAAAGTGAAATATTCCTCCTTTTCTTTACCATTAATAATGGTACGCAAATACCAATTGTGGTTCTTTGTATCGAAACCGATATAAGCATTATTATCCACATCTTTCCACCACGCAATGATACCAGCATCTCCATCTGTTTTGACTGCTGTTTCAAACATATAAGTTGTAGAAGGTTTCACTTGTTGCAGCACTCCAAAAGAAGGTGTTTCCCCTTTCATTGAAAAAGTGGGCAAAGAAGGTTCCGGATGATAGCCATCTGTACAAGGACCGGTTATTCCTTCAACAAATAATGTTTTATTAAAGAAATGAACACGGTTAATATACTGCCCCCTACACTCATTATTTTTATTAGCCATATATATAAGCCACCATTCAAATCCATTGGGCCCCCTTAAAATATTAGGTTGTCCCGGGGTCATCAAAATATCATCTGCTGTTTCACTCCTCATATCAAACAAAGAAACATCAAAAAATTGGGCACGCCCTTTATTTGTTTCTACAGCAAGCAAGTTCTCTCCTTTTTTCAGAAGCTCTCGTTGCTTTTCATCAAGGTTTACCATACAATAATCCCGTCCCTGTTTTTCGTAAATCAATGTTCCATTCAAATATATTTTTGTATCTCCGTCATGAGCAACCCTGAGTGCTAAATTTCCCACCTGTTTGCCAACAAAAAAAGATTTACGTAACCACAATGAAGGAGATGTCCACCAAGTACCTAAATGACGAGTGGTAGATCCTTTTATCTCTTTAGATGAGAATCCACATTCTCCTTTCTTCCAATCGGAAGCCTGATATACCGGAAGCATCCAACCGACTCCAGGATTATTTTCTGTATAATCAAACAATGGCTCATAAGTGATGCCATATCGTAAAAGATCCACATAATTCTCTTCCAGTAGAATTTGATTAGAATTTACTACCGGATAGCTATATTTATTCCCATTTTGAAAACTTAAAGGTGAGTCTGCCTCCGCAACCCCCAATTGATAATTCCCCCACTCAGTAGAGGTATGATTGGCATTATACATCAAATAGTATCGGTCTCTGTATTTCATCACCCAAGGTCCCTCTGCCACTCTGTTATCCATGGTCTCCCATGTATCCGGCAATGATGCAAACAAGCACACTGGTTCTCCGGCAAATTCCGCCGGATTCTTCATTTTACGTCCCCAAATAGTATTTCCATCAGTAAAACGCACCATATACATATATAATTGTCCGTCATCATCTTTAAAAACCTTAGGATCAATGCGATTATCCATCCAAGTTTTTTTATCAGGCTCTATATAGGGCCCCAACACATTTTTACTTTGAGCATGTACAATGTGAACAGCATGCTTATCCTTACCCCAATAATTGACAGACCAATATAAGTGAAAATCACCATTCAAACAAAACATATCATTGGCGTGAATCTGCTCATTACCGGCACCACTTCCTTTACTCCAGCCATTATCCATAGTCACGACATGAACAGGTTTACCCCAATGAACCAAGTCGTCGGAAACATAAAAATCCCCATTGGTAAATACTCCACCTATATAATACTTACCATTATATTTCATCACACCGGCATCCGCTACTCCGGGAAGCACCGGATTCTGTATGTTTTGCGCGAATAAAGTACCGCAACAAGCAAAAGCACAGAAGATCAGTATTTTTTTGCAGACAAGCATAAATGATACTAGTTAAATAAAGACTATGCCGGAAGTATTATAAAAAGAAAAAACACTCCGACACAGTCTTTCTTTTTTATTAATAATTAGGATTCTGAGTTAGTTGAGGAACATCATCAATCTTACTGATTTCAACTTCCGATGTAGGGATAGGCATACGTTTGTGTTTGCCAATCACAAAATTGTTGAAGTCCTTGTCACGAGCTTTCAGCTCGTCAATACCAGCCTGTGAATCAAGCAATCCCCAGCGCTTCAAATCCGCCCAACGCCAGCCTTCGAAACAAAGTTCCAAAGCACGTTCCATCTGAAGACGTTTGATAAAGACCTCCTTTGAACTTAAACAATCCTTCCACCGACTATCTTTCAGTTTGGATAACCCTGCACGTTCTCTTACCTTATCAACATAAACAGCCGCATCAGAAGCCGAAGTTCCAGTTTCAACCAAACACTCCGCATAACTCAATAAAACATCAGCATACCGCATAATACGATAATTATTACGTGCGAAATAGTCTTCACGTTCACGATAGTAAGAAGTATTGTATTTGCGAATATAACAATCCTCTGTGTCCTGTCCCCACTCATCAAACCATTGTGACGCATCTTCATTGGCATAGTATTTTTTTGACTGATCAGGAAAATCATCTCCAAAATGTTTATAAAGAATACTATTGTATAAACGCAAGTCATTTCTGCCATCAACCCTTCTCTCTTTCAAGAACTCATCTACTAGCCAACGACGCGCTTTACCATCGCCCCAACCCGTACCATGAGTGCCACCGGGTGCATAAAACTGAGTACGCTGGAAACCAAAGGCCATACTGGCATCATTGCCTGTGCCCCCCTTATTTTGATCATCAAACTGAATTTCAAATATTCCCTCCTGATTATTTTCATTCAAATCGGTAAAATTGTCTTCACGGTTATCAAGCAAACCATACAAAGAGCCTTCCCTATCAATCAGCCATTGCAACTGTTCTTTGGCCCTATCATATTTATGTTGTTGCATATAAGCCTTGCCCAACAAAGCTTTAGCAGCACCTTTTGTCGCTCTGCCTAAATCTGCCGCATCCCATGCCTCCGGCAAATTCTCCATTGCAAACGTAAGGTCTTTTTCTATCTGATCCCAAATTTCCTGTTCTGAAGCGTCCTTAGGTATGTAATCAGCATTTTGAGGTTCAAGAACTAATGTCCCTTTCTCCCACAAAAGATTTATCTGAAAATACCACAGAGCACGTAAAAAGGAAGCCTGTGCTAAAAGTTGGTTCTTTTGAACCTCATCCATTTCAATCGCAGGCACATTAGCCAAAACCTGATTACAACGAAAGATCCCTACATAAAAATGCTCCCAATGTACCTTATTACCCTCATAGAAATCATAATTATTATAAAGAAAACGCGTCCAGTCACCTAATTCTATCCAAGGAGACGAACTCCATCCTTCATCTGATGACAGATCGTAACGAAAAGACAACCAACGCATCCAAGTCCCTTCTTTATATAAGAAACTGTAACAAGCATTTACTCCAGCTTTTGCATCATCCGCCGATTTCCAAAAAGTAGTATTGGTTACTTCATTCGGATTTTCTATATCCAATAAACTTGAGCTGCATCCGGTAGCACACAAAGCCAAGACACCAGCAAATAAAAATCTATATATTTTCTTCATATCAGTATACTAATTTATAAGTTAAAAGGTCAAATCCAAGCCAAACATAACAGAACGAGTATTAGGATATGAAAAACTATCCGTTCCACTATTCCAAATATTAGTGTTTATAAAATCAGGATCAAGCCCGGAATAGCCTGTAAAAGTGAGCAGATTACTACCGGTAGCATATAAACGAAGTTTGTCAATACCCAAATTCTTCAACCATTCCTTTTTAAGATTGTATCCGATAGAAATATTTTTCAGTCTGAAATAAGAACCGTTTTCAAGGAAACGATCCGCATCCCATGAATTACGTTGGTCACCATAAATTATACGTGGCGTATCAGAATTCTGATTTACCTGATAAGGTTCTTCTCCCTTCTTGAAGCGAAGATAATTGGAATTGTCCGAGAACAAACGTCCTTGCCATTTGGATACATTATAAATTTTATTACCAAATTGCCCATTCCACATCATACTGAAATCAAAGTCTTTCCATTCAGCATTCAAGACCAATGACATTTGCATCTTTGCCCACGGACTTCCGCAAAATTGACGGTCATCCGCCGTAATCTGTCCATTATTATCCGTATCAATATATTTCACATCACCTAATTGCGGACGTTTCCCGGAAATCATAATAGGTTCGCCATCAGGAGTTACATAATTATCTATTTGTTCTTGTGTTTTAAAAATCCCATCGGTTTTATACAAAAAAAATTCTGCCAACGGACCATTCAACCTCGTTCTTGCCTGACCTGAATCAATAAAAGGTTTTTCATATCCTAAACTTAATACTTTATTACTCAAAGTTGTAATATTCAACAATGCACCATATTTGAAATCTGAAACTTGATCTTTCCACCCCAAGCTCAATTCAAATCCACGATTGCGCAAACTAGCCGCATTTGCTTTAGGTGCCCCTTCTTGATTACCGGTAGAGATGGCAATAGGCATTTCCGTCAAAACATCCTTAGTCTTTGAATGATAATACTCGGCACTGAAAGTCAAACGTGAATTGAGAAAACTAGCGTCAAAACCAATATTTACGGTTTCTTTGGTTTCCCAAACAAGATTGGTATTCACTAATTTTACTTGAGTGGCTCCAGGTACAATAGCTCCACCAAATACCGTCACAATGCTTTGATTAATAGTACCAACATAATCCCAATCACCGATAGAAGCATTACCCAAACGCCCCCAATTTCCCCTGATCTTCAAATCATCAATCCAAGGTACCTTAAAGAAACTTTCCTTAGAAATTCTCCAGGCAGCAGAAACAGAAGGAAAATTACCCCAGCGATTTTCCTTAGCTAAACGAGAAGTACCATCCCGACGGAAAGTAGCTGTCAGATAATATTTGTCATCATAAATATAATTAACACGTCCCAAATAAGAGATCATGGCATTCTCACTAATACTATTAGTATTCTGTTGGTTACTTTGTCCAGCATTTAACACTGTCAGATAATCACCATTACCTAACATAGGAAAATTAAGACGGGAAGCCCATAACCCCTCCCACTCATGATGTTGGTAAGTAGTACCTAATACTGCATCGACATGATGTTTTCCAAAATCCTTGTTAAAATTCAACGTGTGCTCAATCAGCATATTATAAGTATTATCACGTGCTTTCTGGCTCTCCGGATCACGATGTTCCTGATTTTGTTGCCAATTACCTTCACCACGAAACCATGAATTTTCATAGAAATACAAGTCAACGCCCCCATTGAACTTATAAGAAAGAAACTCGAAAGGTTTGAACTCCAACCACAATGAACCATTCAGACGATTTTGTCTCATATGGCGTTTTTCCAAATTTTCACGTGCAATGGGATTTACACCGAAAGTATTATATTTAGCCGCATCTCCATATCCATAACCACCTGGATTATTCTCATCATAAACCGGAATAGTAGGCATCATACGTAAAAAGTCATTATAAGTATTTGTCTGGTTCGGATCTGTATTAGTTAATGAGTAGGCCAAGTTCTCACCGAATGAAAACCAACCTTTTTTCCCCTGTGTGTTAACACGGAAACTATAACGATCAAACGTATTTCCATAAGATACACCATCATTATTATAGTAACCAGCTGAAACAAAATAACTACCCGAATCTCCACCACCGGATAAAGATACATTATAATCCTGTACCAAAGCTGTCTTCAATACCTCATCCTGCCAATTGGTATCATATTCGGAATGCTTCTGAGTTGTTGTTATGGAGGCTATACCATCTTTTATCGCTTCTTTATAAGCTATATCATTATATTTAATGTACTCTGCCGCATTCATCAAATCAAACTTCGGACTCCACTCCAATGTTTCTTTCACACTCACATTCACCTTCATAGGACCACTCACCCCTTTCTTAGTAGTAACAATAATCACCCCATTAGCAGCACGAGAACCATATATAGCGGCAGCGGAAGCATCTTTCAAGATCTGAATAGATTCAACGTCAGCCGGATTAAAGTCAACTCCCGGATCAGTTATCATCCCATCGACCACCCACAACGGAGCATTATTACTTAATGAACCCACACCACGAATTTGAATAGAAGCATCCTCACCTGCTCTACCACTACTACGAACGTTTACACCTGTAGCAAGCCCCTGCATCTGACTGACAAGTGTTCCAGCTGAGCTTTTTTTCATCTCTTTGGTATCAACTACTGCTACTGCACCCGTCAGATCAGATTTCTTCACAGTCTGATAACCAATTATAACCACCTCTTCCAAAGCCTTGGAATCATCCTTCATTATCACGTGCAAAGGTTTTCCCTTGTAAACAATCTCTTGGAGGGTCATCCCTATATATGAGAAAACCAATGTTTGTCCATTTTCTCCAGTAAGAGTAAACTTACCATCCAAATCAGTAGTAGTACCGGTAGAAGTACCCTTAATAACCACATTCACACCAATTAAAGGCAAGTTGTCTGTGTCTACTACGGTTCCGGTCATTGTTACGTTCTGCGCATAAGCAGTCATCGTAAAAATAGTCAGAAAGAAGACTAATAATTTTTTAATCATTTTTTATAGAATTAGATTTGTAAAATTGTGCGGAGATTTCAGTTCCGCTTTTTAATTAATCACAAGTATGTTCATAAATATACATACAACAGATAGAATTTAAAGGTCACATTCTTGTTATGTCATAGGCATTTCTTTTTTCACAGTATTACATGAATCATATTCTCAACTTTTTGTGATGCAAATGTATTCCAAACTCCCCGAATGTGCTAGAACTATTCAACCAATTAATAGAATAATACATTCAAAAATCGCCCTCAGAATAGTTCCTGAGGGCGATTAGTTCTATTATTCTATTTCATGCGCCGAAAAAAATCATTTCACAAAATCTTTTGGTAAAATACCAAATTGCTTCTGAAAACATTTAGTAAAATAAGAAGGAGTATTGAAGCCAACCATATAACATACTTCATTTACCTTACATTCTCCTTCCCTTAATAATTGAGCAGCTTTTTTCAATCTCTCTAAACGGATATAGTCATTAGGGGTCATGTCCAACACTCCTTTTATTTTGCGGTTCAAACTGGAACGGCTCATATTGAGCAAACTCGCCATATCGTCCAGACAGAAGTCCGGATTTTGCATATTGGCAACAATCACTTCATTCAAGGTTTTCAAAAAAGTTTCATCCGCTTTCGTCATAGCCATAGAATTGGTCTGTATAAACGGTGAATGTGCAAAAGCCGCATGCAGCTTTTCATGATTACTTAATAAATTGGCAACAGACACTTTCAAATACTCCACAGAAAACGGCTTTTCAATATAAGCATCCGCTCCAGATTTCAAACCATCTATTTTTGATTGTAAAGTGGTCTTAGCCGTCAACAGTACAATAGGAATATGACTGTAATCCAAGTCTGATTTTATACGGTCACATAATTCCAACCCATCCATTTCGGGCATCATTATATCCGATACTATTAAGTTCACTGTATGCCCCTCCAACACCTTTAAGGCCTCCACTCCGTTAGTTGCAGTCAATATTTGATAAACAGGTGACAATTGTCTGACAACAAAAGCCAACATTTCAACATTATCCTCCACAATCAATACAGTGTAACGCGGCTTCTGTTGCAATTGTCCCGGATCCTCTTCTTTCGGATCCTCTTTCAACTTAATCTCACTCTTCGAAATGGCAATAGTATGTTCATGCTTTGCTGGCAATGAAAGAATAAAACAATTCTGCTTTTGTGAATCATCCATAATTAAGTTCCCTTCATGCAACTCAGCTAAAGATCTTGCCAATGCCAAACCAATTCCCGTACCCGAAACCTTACGGGAAAATCCGTCCTTATACTGTATGAAAGGCTTAAAAATCTCTTCACGCATTTCCATAGGAATTACATTGCCATCGTTACAGACAGACAAGAACCAACAAGTATCCTCCATCCACAACCGGACATGAATATAAGTTTCAGAATATTTAATGGCATTAGTAAACAGATTACTAATTATCTTAGTCAACGCCTCACGATCTATCGACGCATAGATAGATTCCGAACATTCAATAACAAATTCCAATTTCTTTTGCCGTGCCAATGGAGTAAACCGCATATAAATCTGCTGTAATATATCCGAAATATTACACTCTACAAAATTCAGTTGAAACCCACGTGTTTCAGTCTTTCTGAAATCAAGTAACTGATTAACCAAATCCAGTAAACGGGTAGTATTCAGATTCATTATTTCCAAATCATCACGGATATCTGCAGATACATGCGGAGAAACAAGCACATTTTCAAGCGGACTTTTGATTAATGTCAAAGGAGTACGAATCTCATGCGCCACATTCGTAAAGAAATCTATTTTTGCAGTATAGAGTTCGCGTTCCTTTTCCCGTTCGAATTTCTCCATGGCCTGTTGGTGTTTCTGCTCATTCCTTTTCCGGAAATAATAAATGATACCTACCACAGACAGAATTCCTAATAGCAAATAAATAAAATAGGCCCACCCTGATAAATAAAACGGAGGTAAAATATGAATCTTCAATATACGCTCTTTTTCATTCCATTTTCCGTCACTATTCGATCCTCTTAAATGGAAAATATAAGTTCCATATGGTAAATTGGAATAATTGATTACCGAATTCCGCCCTACATTATACCACTCTTTATCAAATCCTTCCATTTTATAAACCAATTGATTCATTTCCGGTGCCTGATAACCTAATGCCGCCGCATGCAATGAAAAAGAATTTTGATCAGATTCTAACTCGACCTCATCAGAAAAGACGATGCTTTCTTTCAATGGAGAATCCTTACTGCCGATCTGCATTCGTTTATTGAATAAGAAGAAATCTGTAATGACAACTGGTGGAACAAAAGTATTTTCTACAAAAGTAGATGGATCAAAAGTGATAAAACCATTTATACTACCTAAATAGATACGTCCCATCTTATCTTTATACCCAGACTGATAATTAAACTGGTTACTTAGCAATCCGTTTGCTGTAGTATAAACTCGTTTATCATCTGTTTCCGGATTGAAACAAACCAAACCATTATTAGTTGTCAACCATAAATTCCCCCGATTATCCTCTACCATCCGATAAATGATATTACTAGGAAAACCTTTCGACATATCAAAACGAGTAAAGCTTTCATTTTCCGGATTAAAACGGCAAAAACCCGCCCCTTGTGTCATAAACCATAACCGCTTACGACTATCTTCACAAATACTGATTACTTTATCATAAGGTAATGAAGTGGAATCGTTCTTGTGAAAAATAAAATTCTTCCATTCTTTCTTATTCACATCATAACGAAAAACACCGTTAGAATAAGTTGCCAGCCACAAATTCCCACTAAAATCCTCCAATATTTTATAAACAAACATATTAGCTAGTTCCGGCATCCTAGTAAAGTCATCTGTATCACGATTATATCGCAGCAATCCAGATGTAGTGCCAATCCATAAGTCACCAGATGTAGTTTTACAAATAGAGAATACATTATTGGCATCCAAAGAATTTGGGCTTATATCTTTTTGATAGTGTCTTACTTGCTTCGTAAGCAAATCAATACGGCTTAAACCTCCGGAAAAAGTGCCTACCCACAAATCATCACCGTCCAAACATAAACCATGAACATTTTGATAAATAGCAGGATGTGAGAATTTTTCAATCTTTCCACTTTCCGGATAAAAATGAAATAATCCCTTATCTTCAGTACCAATCCAAACAGTACCATCATTACTTTCACAGAACTCACGTACCCTACGCCCAAAATTTTT
>ENA-OPSG01001072-OPSG01001072.1-human-gut-metagenome-genome-assembly--contig:-NODE-1072-length-14384-cov-12.669063_pt1 | contig 14384 bp, 25 predicted proteins | sample MGYA00241454_ERZ501900 | MGnify/ENA primary metagenome ERZ501900 (study PRJEB25962, sample SAMEA2042225) | human gut metagenome | biome: human gut; feature: human-associated habitat; material: faeces... | reverse complement strand
AATGACTTAACCTCTTGGCATCCCATCAATTTTGCATTTTCAACTACCATTGATAGGTCTTTCGCGATTCCTTCTTCAATCATCCCTCTGCCTCCTTACAATAGCCGCTTTGTTCACACGTTTCTGCATCCTCGCAATAATCGCATTCCCCAGAACATCCCCTTACCGTTTCCTGTTCTTCTTTACATCTGTTATTCATGGCTTTTCTCCTCTAAATGCATGCCAAATGAGTCAATTGCCTTCATGGCCTCTCCCAAATCATCAAACACCCTTCCATCGTACGAGATATCATCAATCCGGTACCCCAGTTCATCACCATCGGATGGGGTTGCTACCCTCAAGGTGCAGATATCCATGCCTTTGTATTCCATTACCTTTGCGTATCTATCATTCAAATGCTTCATTGCATTTCCTCCTCTAAATACGTGTTTAATCAAACGGTATTTCCCCATGTACTGCAATGAAGCCATTATCGGTCTTATTCCAACCATATATTTTGTTTTCGGAAGAATAGTTTTTCAGGCGTTTGGTTTCTGGCTCATAATAAAGTGGGATAAAGTAATCCATCACACCGCCATCACGGTCTTTAGCAATCTCTATAACGTTTGTAGCCTGGTAAATCTGGTTATCATCTTTCCATCCAAACATCTGTTTACTAAGGCGTTTAAAATCCTGATTTACTCTGTGAACAATAAAAGCGTTATCTACAGCGTTGCCCAAATCTGCTGTTCCTGAAATATCATCCAACCGGAGGAATCCCATGGCTTTTCTCGGATGTGCCACAAACATGATATGCACATTGTATGGCTTGGCTATCTCACCCTGTAAAGCAAGGATAAACTTGGTCTGTGCCTCAAATTTGTTTTCTGACATACCGGAAATATCAAAGGTCATTAGGTTGTCCAGAATCAGCATATCCAGTTTATCTTTTTCGATTTTTCTCTTAAACTGGTCAACTACTGCCTGAAAGTCAAATCCGTATTCATTGTTATACAACCAGAAGTGTTCTCCTAACCATTGTGCTATCTGCTCCTGGTATTTCCGTTGTACGTTGTAATACCCTTCAAACTGAGTTGGTTCTGTGTATCCCTTTCCAGCCGCCTGTAAATTCATCCAACGCATAAAGTTCTTTGGTGCCAGTTCCCCGGAAAAAACTCCGATATTATTTCCAGACTCAACACCATCCAGAACCATTTCAGAAATCACAGAACTCTTTCCGGCGGCCCGCAGTCCAGACATAACGGAAACGTAACCTTTTTTCATTCCACGCAGTTTCTTGTCTATATCCGCAATTCCGGTTTTGATAAATCTTTCTTCTGGTACTGGTAGGTTCAGAACGTCCTGAGCTGTATAGAATACTGGTTTTCCATCTACAGGTTGAATAACTTTTATCGGTTGCTGCACAGGCTGCCTAGAATAAATCCGACGTTCGTAGTCCTGCTGCTGCCTTTCATAGGTATCTGGTTCAAACAATATCCGAACATCCCTCCAGGTCTTGTCTGAACAGGAATTGTGGAAACAGTGAAATCCGATTGCCCCAGACCTTGCCTGGAAAATACAGGCATCTTTCCCTTTATGGTTACTATCAAATGGACATTGTTCCAGAATATACTTTGTACCATCTGAGTAACTGGTCTTCTGATACCGAAGCCCATATTTTATCAACCATTCTTCTAAATCGAATTTTTTAGGGCTATATCCATTGTATTTCTGTGGCTTTTCTGGAACCGGCAACATAGCCACTAATTTTTCCAGATACGCTTTGTCTGTTGGTTCCTTGCTTCCCTCTGACAACAAATGGCTCATTCGGTGCGGGTTCTCCGGTGTATTACTTCCTTTGCGGGCCATTGTTCCATATAGTTTACATATTCTGGCAGGATTAAAATTCGTTTTATCAATGTCCACATAATCATTACTAAACAGCATGTCCAAAACAAGAAGGCAATTCTTAATCAGAGTCTTGTTTTCTTCGCTGTTACGCAGCCTAATCTTATACAGCAGGTGGATTCCATTTCCGCTCATAGCTGTTAATGGCTCATTGAATCCAAGGTTTTTCATAAAAACATAAACCTTGTTTCCTACGGATTTAGCCTGATTTAACTGTTCATCTGTACTTGACACTCCTGCTGGTCGTTTGGGGTCTGCGTCAATAAATAGCCATTCATATCCACAAATGTCATTATCACTTGTCTGGACTTTGGTATTTGTAATAAATCTGTCTCTCTGCTCCCTGGAATAGCATTCCGGTTTTATATTATTCAAAGTAATGTACACATTGCTATCAATCGAATTCAGCCTACTCAGTTGGTCCAGCATGACTTCCACATCTCTAAAATACCCACTACTTACTCGTTTCCCATTGGCCTCCAGACACCGAACCTCAAACAGTTCTTCATAGTCTTTTAATTCCTGTATCGTTTTTCGGATTTCATCTGGTTCAAATATCTTTTTTCCTACTGCCATATCTTGGCATCCCCATTCTCATAAGCACATTGCTCAATTTTTTTTGCCAAATCTCTAATCTCGGAGATTGCTGGTGGAAATTTGCTTTCTTGAACCCATTGGACTGCTGCTTTCTTTATCCATTCGGACTCTAAATCACACAGTGCTTCGAACCATACATTAACCTCGTTTACATCCTTCAGCAAATCATTTCTGGCATAAGCTCCACGCAAAAATGAAATAACATCCACAAAGTCTGTCTTACTCATTCAGCCATCCCTCCAAACTCCCAGATTTATTCTTGTCATCATATTGACCTTCAAGCACTTTAGGAAAATTGTTGGGTCTGGCAAACCATTCAAAATCAATCATCCAACCGCGGTTGCCTCCACCTTTCAAAAATGTGCTGCCATTTATTTTTTGTATCGCTTTGATAACATCATCAATGCCATACTCTTTTATTCTGGCAGAAATCATTTTGTACCTGGTGGATGTTGATGTCATTCTACTAACAGGATTCACTCCAATCTGATTCCAAGCTTCTACTACTCGTTGGACATCTGTCCGACATATAGTGTCGTCAGACACTATAATATCTTTACCTATACCTATCCTATCCTTATCTAACCTAACCTGCGCGTCCAATGTAGACATTGTGGAATCATTCCGTATACATTTTGTATCCAAATTGTTTCCAGACTGTTCGCAATCAGTTACCAAACTGTATGCACCGTTTTCTTTTTGAGTCAAAAGCGACAACTCGTCAGTATATAAAGTTGGCTTATATCGGTCCTTTTGGATATAATTATGTATCCTCCAATGCTTTATAACGCAAACTCCATCTTCAAACTGGATGAGGAAGCGCTTCATAAGTAACATGTCATAGTCATTTTGGTTTGCACCAACGTCCCTCATTATCTTCTTCGCGTTATTTAAGAATCCGTCATCATCCGCTCTTAACAACAGGTGAAAATACAACGCTTGTGATGATAATGGCATTTCGGTAAATGCATCACTATCAATGATTTTTTTTGACATCATACGTCTTTCTGCCATTACCTACCTCCAATAATTTCAATATCATTGCACCAGCTTCTTCCGGTTTGCAGAAAAGGAATTTCACTCCGTATTTTTGTTCCATCGTCTCTATAGCTTTCGCCAGTGTCTCTCCTTTTGTTGCATTAGGGCTTAGTAATACCTTTCTACGCTCTCCTGAAGGTGTTGTAGTCCACTTTTGCATTCTCCTGCGTGGATTTTCCCATGCGTACAGGTCAGACAGGCAGGAAATGCCATCCTCGTTCTCTACAAGGACATATAAAGTTATTCCATTATTCATGGCAAGAATGCATTCATCTCGAAAACGGTCATGTTGTTTACCGCAAATATTCCCAATTGCTTCCTGTATATCCCTCTTCGTGTCCACCGAAACAGTGTAGCTACCGGATAAATCCATTTTCTTTACCGGGATTCCTCTTGCTTCTTTCCGTTTCAAAACATCAGCAACCCTGTCGTCTACTAAAACATAATCTCCCACCGGAAGCGGAACAGTCTGTAATTCCGCTCCCAATGCTTTCAGACAATCATGCTTTAAATCATGCTTGTGTGCCTGTTGCCCTTTATCAATAAGGATTTTCAATCATACCACCGCCTTAATTGAAGGGAAGACCATCGTCCTCTACCCCATCTGGAATATTCATAAATCCATCTCCAAGCGGACTGTTTGAAGCAGGTCTATCCTGTGGCTGATTTCCACCACTGGAAGCTCCTTTACTATCCGCAAACTCCTGGTCATCCAAAATGACCTCGGTGGTGTATACTTTCTGACCTTCTTTATTTACATAGCTACCTGTCTGGATTCTGCCTGACACGAGTACCCGCATTCCCTGACGGAAATACTTCTCGGCAAACTCGGCCGCGCGGTCAAATGCAACACAGTTGATAAAATCGGCTGTCTGCTGCTCTGCGGAACTGTCCTGGTTCCTGCGGCCCCTTCTGTCCACTGCAAGGGTGTACCTGGCAATCGCCATGGAGCGTTCTCCCTGGGAATATCTCACTTCCGGGTCTCTGGTCAGTCGACCCATTAAAATGACTCTGTTCATGTTTTGTCTCTCTTTCTCCGGCTGCCCCGAAAGACAGCCGGCAATATCAAACTTAGGAAATTACGGTGAACTGCGGCAGTTCTGCCAGTTCATACTGCAAATACTCCTTAATTGACTTCATGGCCGCATTCTTCCACGCACCACCATCGGCCTCAAAGATAGCACACTCAACACCATGTCCTTCTGCCTGTCTCATGCGGAATACAAATGCACTTTCCGGTTGTTCTACCTCAATGAATGTCCGGAATGGCCGTAATTTAACCGGATTAGGCACAACGGCATCTCCTACACTTGTAATTCCTGTTTTAATGGTAGCTTTCTGGGTCACGCCATCATCTCCGTACTGGGCGATAGATTCATCCTTGACAGTCCCAGCGAACTGAAGCAGCAAAGCGCGGTCATCGTTGGCAATGAATTTCGACTGCAGAGCTATGATGAAACGCTCGTTTCCCATGTAGCGCCCATACTCAAAATCCGGAATCATGGCCTCTACATCCACCAATTCCTCGCGTTTCCGGTCTGCATCCAGCATCGAGAGTACTCTTACTTTCATAGGAGAAACCACCTGAACCAACATTTTGTCTGCCATAGAATCAACACCAGCTTTCAGATAATCTACCAGGCTGGTAAGAGTATTCATCTGAATGGCAGAAGCACGAAGTTCCTTGTCCACTCTATGTACGTCCTTATCGACATACTTTCCACCATTGATATCCAGAACTTCTGCGGTTTTTAAACCAACAACATACTGTAAAGCGTCTCTTGTCATATCCATTTTTCATATCCTCCTTATGCCTGTTTAGCTGTTCTCATATCCAAAACCTTTACCGGAGACTCTTTAATTTCTCCTGTTTCCGGGTCTACAGTTTTTCCATCCACTACAAGTTCCGCCGGATTCTGGGCGCTTGGCTTAAATTCCATCTGTCCACGCATGGTATTTCCATACTCCTGCGCATACACTTTTCCGGTTCTTAAATCTTTTCCGATTGCCATTCTTGTGACCATCGGTTTTACCGGAGCCAGCTTTGTTGTAACGGAAATATCCACCGCCGCGTCATTCCTGTCCTCATTCTGCTCAAATTTAAGTTTGATTGCGATTTCTCGTTTGTTTTTGTATGGAGTGTTGGGATTCTGCATATTCTCAACAACTTCCTCCATCGCTTTTGCAAATACTTCCTGCAGGCCACCGCCTACCAGTTCATCCAGATTTACTTTTGCCATGATATTTTCCTCCATAGGCAATATGTTTACGGGTTACATTTATTTAATAGGCCTATTAAAATCACATCATAGTTTTAAATGGGATTGCGCCCATGTATTAATCACTTTCCGGTAAAATCTCCACACCAGTCACACGCTTTAAGAACAAACGCCCATCATCAGAAACGTGATACCAATGCTCGCCACTTTTTGTTGCTAACCCAATAGAAACAAGCTGCTCCCAGTCCTCTGAACCTCTGGGGCCTGCGTCAAAATAGTTTCGATATGGCTCATATCTCCGGTGCTTTGTTCCACGTACCTTTCGATTATCAAAACCAATGGCATGCTTCATATCATCAATCTGTTTGTATGTAACCTTTTCATAGACTACACTGTTTACCATACTCTGCTCCTTTTTCTGCAAACAAACTTTCTGCCTGCTCTGGCGTTAGTTTACATTGACAAGCATCACAAGTCTTTCCAGTCGCTTCACACCGATAACACTCATCATATTCATTTCCATTCCGGAATGGTACCACGTCCACATATGGGCATCTGTAAAAGTCCATTCGTTTTCCTCCTGTTTGCCTTTCTACTCCTTTTCCAAATCATAGAAAACCAGTTCCTCGCCCTCCGGTAGCGGACACTCATCATCTTTCCATTTCAGATATTTTACGCTTGTCCAATGCCCCCATGAATCTTCCGTATCAAGTCCGATAATGGTCAGAACCTCATTCGTATAGCAGCGGCTGTCAATTAACAGTCTGTCAGAGCGCCTATTTTTTCTGTTATCAAAATTATCCAGAATGTACTTGCTAAGCTTTCTTGCGTCCCTTAAATCTGTTTGTGACGGCTTATGGTGCAAGGTATAGGTTATTCCGTCTACTTCCTTTAAAACTGCTCTATCTGCCCATCTTGCTGTTTTAACACAGGATGTATAAAGCCAAATCTTACCCTCATATCCGTTCGCCCGGAGGCGATGAATCATTTCCAAAACTCTCGGCGCAAGTAACATCGGCTCTCCTCCGGTGATTACCAACTCCTCGTATTTCAGCAAATCTTCAAACTTGACCTCCGGCACATTCCCGATATGCTCATTACAGCAGTTTTCGCAATGCCTGGGGCATTTATATGTAACAGTTACTCTTGCGACTTTCTTCATAATTCCTCCAAAGTTTTTATAGTGTTTTCTATCCTGCAAACCTCTTTCAAATGACGGTCACTCTCCATTTTGAAGAGTTCCCTTTGCTTCTCAATCAGAAGCTCAACAGCTTTCTTTTTGTCATCCTCCAAAAGATATACAGTATCGTTAAATCCAGTCACTGCACCGATTTCTCTTTTTGATATACGACTGTTCCATACTCCTAAAAGGGTATAAGATTTTGTTTTTTCTTCTGCCTCATACTCCGTTCGTTCAAACTGTCCAGACCATGAACGATATTGAAATTTATATATTTTCATATCGCCCTCCAATCAGTGAATCAAGCACCTGCACTCTGCTCTGCACCTTATCCGGCTTCGCAGAACCGCTCCCAACAGACTTGTTGTAAATCTCGTTCACGCTGGTCTGGCTGGAATCGAAAAACTTATAAAGAATCTCTTTCAGTTCTTCTACAGACATTCCGGCATGCAGGGCTTTCAGCGCCACATAGGTGCAAGACACCAGATGGCTTCTGGTTTTAATTTTCTTTAAAACTCTCTTATCAGCTTTCTCATCTGGATTCAGCAGGTCACATACGGCTTTGATGTAATCAAGTGCTTGTCCCATTTCCTGTACCTGTTCTTCTGTAACCACCGCCGATTCGATAAACGGACGGAAGCTTTTTGTCATGAAGTCCCGGCAATCCGAAAAGCATAATGTCCATGCCTGCATAGCTACATTCTCATCATTGTAATGGCGCTTCCCAGCCTCCGTAATTGCTTCGGCAATCATTTCATGCTTGGCAATTTCTTGGAATTTCAGAATGCTTTTCGCTTTAACTCTTGTCAGTTCTACACTGGTAAGAGGCTTTCCGTTATTAATACGGAAGAACAGTTCTGCAATCTCTTCCTCAGTAATGCCCTCAAAGTAATAGATTGTCAGTGAATAATCCTTTATATTGTCCTGCGCCCACTCTGGAAGTTCTGAAAACTTCAACCTTGAAACGGTTACAGGAAAACCATTTTCATCTATTACTTGCGGAGTATCATCTGATAAAGGAAACTCTCCATCCAGATATCCCTTAATAGAAAGTGACCTCTGCTGACCATCTAAAGCGTCATACTTACCATCATCTTTCCGTGCAAAGTAGAATGGTGGAATCGGATATCCCTCTATCATTGAGTGAATCAGCAAGGATTTTCTGGACATATCCCAAACCGGATTTCTCTGAACTGCACAGTCAAAAGAAACCTGTCCTTTCTCAATCTGGTTCCGCAGCGTTTTACCGCTCCACTGAATGTTTGCTTTTTTCAGCATTTCTTGTTTCCTCCCTAAAATAGCTCTTTCCTTAACTCCGCTTCCAATCCAGTCTCCGCACAGAACACATTAACGCAGTTTCCAGCCACTTTTCCGACCTCAGCCAACATTTGCTTGGGGTCTGCATTAAAATGGCTTAAATGGCATAATATGACGTTACGCAAACACGGTGTTTGGTTTTTACGAACAACATCAAGTACCGTTGATAAACTGCTGTGTCCACGCATAACGTGTTCGTAGTTCGGACCCGTGTTCTCCACATCGTCCATGTGGTTACATTCAATCAACATGTGGTTCAATTGTTGCTGTTTGAATGTCCACGGAAGATATTCAAAATCTGTAGCAAACAGCAGTTTTCCCATTCCCTCATGTTCAACCAGATATCCATAATTTGGAATATCATTGTGCGGCACATAAAACGGCGTTACCTTGAACCCTCCTACCTTAAACATTTCCTTTTCTGGAACCCCGTACAGCCACTCGCCGTATGCGCAATCAACGACTTCTTTTGTCTCGTCATTAGTGTATATTTTTATTCCGGAGGAAAGAAAGTCTTTTACGTAACCGATATGGTCCTTGTGTGCGTGGGTCGCTAAGCATCCAACCACCTTGCCAATCTGGAAGTTAATAGCCTTTTTTACATCTATCAATCGGCAACCAGCTTCCAGAAGAAGAATTTCATTCTCAGAAATCAGCGCATAGGAATTTCCCTTACTTCCGCTTCCAATAACTTTTAGTTTCATCCCATTGTACCCACTGCTTTCACACCAACCATAATATCTGGTGGAATTGGCAACTTTCCAGAAAACTGCTCAATCGGCTTCCAGAGGTGCAGGCAGTTTTTCATATTGTTCACATAGTTTTTCTTCGCCGGATGAAGCTGCATAACCACCTCATCATCATCCCAGAACATATCTTTCAACATACACATCTCTTCCCATGTTGCTGTCCGGTTCTTCGGACAAATGCTGACATGTTCCCATCCACCGGCATAACTCCAGATTACAGTTGCGCCTTTAAGTGTTCCTTTTGTAAAAACCCCACATCCACCATCAAAACCTAAATGTGTAATTTGGATATCATGTGCTCCTAAACACTTCTGCAAATCTCTCGCTTTCTTCATTCCTCCACCTCAATTTCATCATCTGTTGGAAACTGGAATATCCGTGGAAGCATATGTACATCAATGTCTCCAGCATTAGCAGGCTTAACAACTACTCCCGCGGTAGAGTTTATCAGTGCTTTCATGCTTTCTTTATCGAATTTGGCATTCCTGTCAATTACCAAACTTGGCATAATTCCGGTATATTCCTTATGAAGCATCTTCATGGCTTTCTCTGCCTTTTCAGGCGTTTCATACTGCGCCATCAACGTCCCTTTTCCAGTATCACCGACCATGTTCATGTGAATCATTCCGCCAGCTAAGTGAAAAGCCGTCATTTCATAAGGAACATCAATAGCACCATTCTGCGATATTACCCTCATACCTCGACCTCCTCGTCACTCGGCATCTCAAAGATTCCGAACGTCTGGTCTGCCACATACTCGTCAAACAAATCTCTTGGCTTCGATTCGGGAATTGAGTTCAACAACAAATTCATGTTGTAATTGTCCAGAATCCAGTTCAAAACCTTTTGCGCCTTTTCATTGGAAGAATACTCGCCTATTTTATCCCAGCCTTCGCAAGCCGGATAGAATACGACAATACAGTTATCTCTGGTAATATCTATTGAGGTACAGTTATCCAGATTGATAATATGTTTTCCATTCTGGCTTTTAATCAGCACTGCTATCCCTCCATCCAGCTTTTATCCACTACAGGAGCTGTTTTTTTCTGCTTCTGGCTTGCTGACACATCTGCCATAGTCTTAGGCGGTTCCTTCTGCCCAATGGAGGACGGCTGTTCTGGCTCCATAGGAAACTCCTGGGCATTAGCATTGTAAGTGATTTCCTCCTGAACCTGCTGATACACAACATCGTCAAGCTGCCTGTATTCCTGTGCCGCTACTGGATTTCCAAAGTCTTTCGGAATCTTTTTCATGACGTTGTTACGCATTTTTCGGATAATCATACTTTCTCTGGACTGTGGTTCTGTCCATGCCGGGGAAAGATAGGGCTGCAATTCTGGACAATCCAAAATTTTATCCAAATCATTCAGTTCCTTTGCTTTGTCCATGATTTCCTTTTTCTTTTCAGCAATCTGATTCTTTTGCGCTTGTGTGGCTTTAAACCTGCTTTCACAAATTCCAAATGTCTTATCTATAAGATTGCTTGATATATGCGCATACAGGTTTTTTAATACGTCATCACGTTCTCCAAAGTGATATTCAATACGCCCGTCCATATATTCAATGGGATAAACTACCCTTACCACTTCACCTTTTCCAGATGGTTCCCATTCTGGCGGCTCCACCTCGATACCTTTTCTTTTCCCGTATGAGAAGATATCGCCAGAACGAACTAACCAATATGGGTGTACCGTTTTGATTCCTCTACCAAATTTTGCTGTCAGAGCATCGTTCCCATCACCCTCAAGCCCCATTTCAATTTGTTTTTCCCAATTATCAGACTGCCCTTTCTTGGCGGTATTCACGTTGCGAATTTGAAAATAACACTCTCTAGGAACTGCATTAGTATTGAGTTTAAGTGCGGCAACGGTCAACAACGTGCTCTGCAAATTTGCCGGGTTGATATCATTGGGAGTAAGTCCCTGATTATGTATCAAACTGTAAATACTCCCCATTGCCGCAATTACACACTGTTTGGAGTATTCGTCAAATGTCACACCACGTTCTTCCAGCATTTGCCGTGTAGATTCTACACAGGCATTTGTAACCGTTGCAATCTCACTCCTAAATGCAACTGTAGCTGGCTTAACCGGTGGCTGTACTGTAGTTGAATCATATTTATTCTCTGTCTGATTTCCTGCCATGATTATCTATCCCCTTTCTGCACCATGCGGAACATCTGCTTAAAAGTGTCCAACCAGTTTCCCTCATTATGTGCCATCTTATTGTAATGATGGCTGTTAGCCAACTGCGCCGAAGCGACTGCCACGCTCCCCATAACCTTCCGATTCTGCTGATAACTCCGGTGACTTCTTTGCCTATGCTTTAATGCTGTTGCCACAATCTCAATCCTCTCTTTCTTCTATTCTGCAAAAACCACATCCAAATCTGACAAAATATCCAATATTTTATCCTTAAGGGTTGCTTCATTCTGTTTCATCGTCTGTCTATCTTCTTCATCGTTTTTCTTCGGCTCTACCACAAACCCTTTCTTTTTCAGGCAATCCGGACAAATATCAATCGTAAATCCGCCGTAAACATTTCTCATTCTGATACCGCTTGTCTGCACTGTGATTTTTGCCAAGTCATCTTTACCTTTACTCTGTTTGCAAATATCACAAGTATATACTTCTGTTCTTGCCATTCTTATTCCTCGCTTTCTCCAGCAACCATCTGCTCAACAACTTTCACTCGCCCAGCAATGCTTTTTACTTTATCGGCAAACGCTGCAACCTCTTCCTCCGGCACATCAACCTCAGTCACAATACCTTTTGCAGATGAGCTAATCTGTACCACATCACCCACTTTGAATTCCTCTGATGTGCAATATGTATAATCTCTGCCAGATGGCTTTCCGTCTTTTAAAAACCTACATCTAATCAGCATTTTATTTCCTCCATGGATTTCTTTAATTTACAACGCTTTTGCTGTATCGAATGAACAGAACGTTTTATTTGCCTTGACAATTCTGTATCTGAAACTTCTCTTGCTAAAATTTCCTCTATCTCAAAACAAGTCCACTCTCTAGGAGGATATATAGATGTTTTCCTGTAATATCGATTTCTCTGTGCGTTCCGTGTTTTTCGCAACTTCTCTTTATCCCTGTAATCTTTAGCCCGAAGAGCCACGATATTTATTTCCCCCTTTCATGCAATCTACCACCTGTTCCAGATACTTAATATCTCTATCCGTCAGTTTATTCGCCACCTCAATAAAGATTTTTATTGCCTGAAGCATATTTGTTACGCGGATAAAACTATCTGGATCCATTCTCAATCACTCCACCTCTATTCTGAAATCTTCATCATTGGAAACCGACAACATAATCATCTGGGTATCAATCTCTGGCATATTGCCCTCTGATACCTTTTCAGCGTTATCTATAATTACTGGGGCGCTGACTCCGATAATGCCAGATAAAACGTTGATAACTTCAAGCCCCATAATCAGCTTCTCTGCTCCGCTGGTCGTGTTATCTCCATAAGGGGAACCATCCTTTGTATAAACATCACATACACGCTCTACGCCGCCATTCTTCTGCTGGCGGAATAACTGGAACCGTACATTTTCAAAGTGCTTGTTTACTTCTTCGGTCAAATAATTATCCTTTGCTGTCTGGAACTCCTCGCACATCATCAGAATGCGTTCCTGGTCAGCAATCAACTGAACCTTGTCCTTAAACTGCTTTTCCAGTTCTGCCACACGGTCTTTGGCCTCATCGGACTTGTCCACAGCGGCAAACTTCTGGTTGACCTCGGCAAGCTGTGTCTCCCATTCAGCTTTTTCGTCTCTCAACTGTGTACGGTAATCAGCGCCGGTATTCATGTTCCGCAGGGCTTCCTCTTTTGCCTGGATTTCCATACACAGGGCTTCATATTCCTGGTTATCTGATAAATCCACCTGTTCTGGAAGTGCCTCAAGTTCTTCCATTGCCTTTGTCTTATCCGCATTTGCAGTCATCTTGTCTGCTTTCGCTAAATCCAAGGATTTTTCAGCAGTCTTTAAATCCTCTTTTGCATTGTTGATTTTCTCAACGCAGGCCCTGCCCTCTTGGCATATTTTGTCCAGCGAAGCATTCTGGTCCGCTTCAAATTTTGCCTTATCAGCCTCGTACTTCTCCCAGAGTTGCTTTTTATCCGCTTCAAAAGATTCAATTTTCTTCCGTTTCAATTCTTCTGGTAAAGCCTGCCCGCAGGTTGGGCAAATCAGTGCATCGGAAGATAATGGTTCCGGTTCCACATATTCTGGGAATGATTTTGCCTCTTCAATCTCGACCTGTTGTGAAAGCTTTGCCCGAAGGATTTTGTTGCTCTCAACAATACGACTTAGGCGTTCAATTTCCATCTCTGCCGTCGTCTGCTTCTGCATGGCCCCCCGAAAATCATCATCAGCCTTATCAATTCGCTTTTGAATTTCTCGTTTCTGCTTAACCAGACCTTCATTAGATACCCGAACAATCTCCGACTGCTTCATCTTTAAATCAATGATGTTTTTAGATTTTTCATCATAATCAGTAATTGCCGCCGTAGAATCCTCGATTTTCTGGTCAATCTCGGCAATCTTCTCGTTGATTACATTCCGCTGTAGTTCCATATCAGAAACATCAATATCAACGATATCCTTGCTTCTCTCGTTGATAAATGCCGAAATCTGGTCACGCTCTTTGGTCATATCCGAAATGGAGCGCTTGGAAGTGGCCTTTACTTCTTCCAGAGTCTTTCCATCCTGGATAAATTTCAAAAGCTCATCGAAGCCGCCAACTTCCATCAGAATCTGTTCCTCGGTCACATTGGCAATCAGGGAAAGAATCAAGTCCAATTTCTCCTGCTTCGATAACCGGAAAAATGCGGTCGGGTCCGTAATCAACATGAAGTTCTTTTCTGATACAATATCGGCAATCCGGCGTTTGAACTCTGTTTCGGATATTTCCACATTGTTCCATGCATAAATGTTCTTATCTCCCTCGTGGACTTCTGTTGTTGTTCCGCGCTTCCGTACCCAGTTCTGCCGCTGAGTCTTTCTAAGAACAACTTCAACGCCGTCTACCAATAGCACCAACTCCGCCACCACATCCACATGGTCAATGTCAACGCCCTGGGAATCATAGGGCCTGGGACGAAATTCTTTTCCCTCGCTCTTCCCTGTGCTAGACTTTCCAAACAAGACCCAGAATATTCCATCCGCCATGCTAGACTTTCCTGTCCGATTCATAGCAAAAATCTGCGTTTTTTTCTCACCGAACTCGACAGTCCGATTTAATTTTTTAAAATTTTCAAAACTGACCGAAACCAGTTTAATCACTTTCATCTTGCAATCTCCTTTAAAATCCCTTATACTAAGGGTGTGCTAAACTATTTGTCCATGGGCCTCTTGCGGTTGCCGCCGCTGGGGTCCATC
>ENA-OPSG01001062-OPSG01001062.1-human-gut-metagenome-genome-assembly--contig:-NODE-1062-length-14507-cov-2.572931_pt1 | contig 14507 bp, 12 predicted proteins | sample MGYA00241454_ERZ501900 | MGnify/ENA primary metagenome ERZ501900 (study PRJEB25962, sample SAMEA2042225) | human gut metagenome | biome: human gut; feature: human-associated habitat; material: faeces... | reverse complement strand
CCGGCCGGCGCCCCGGTCGTCTCCTCCTTGAGCAGCGCGGCCGACCGCGCGGGCGACAGGTCCTTGTCCACTCCGGCCTTCTTCATGATGGAGCGCAGCCGTTCGACCTGGTTCTCGTCGATGCCGGTGCGCCTGAGATGCACGGCGGCAGCGAAGTAGCGGCGCACGATCTCCATACGGGCGGCATCCCGGCACGCCTCGTCGTCGACGATGGCGTAGCCTGCCATGTTGACGCCCATGTCGGTGGGGCTCTGATAGGGGCTTTCGCCCATGATCCGCTCCATCATGGCCTTGAGGACGGGGAACGCCTCGACATCGCGGTTGTAGTTGACCGTGGTTTTCCCGTACGCCTCCAGGTGGAACGGGTCGATGATGTTGGCGTCGTCTAGGTCGGCCGTGGCGGCCTCGTAGGCGATGTTCACCGGGTGATTGAGCGGCAGGTTCCAGATCGGGAACGTCTCGTATTTCGCATAGCCGGCGGCGATGCCGCGCTTGTTCTCATGGTAGAGCTGCGACAGGCATGTGGCGAGCTTGCCGGAGCCGGGGCCGGGCGCGGTGACCACGACCAGCGGGCGCGTGGTGACGATGTAGTCGTTGCGCCCGTATCCGTCGTCGGAGACGATGTGCTCGATGTCGTGGGGGTAGCCTGCGATGGGGTAGTGCAGGTAGCAGGTGATGCCGAGCTGGTCGAGGCGCCGGCGATAGGCGTCCGCGGCCGGCTGCCCCGCGTACTGGGTGAGCACGACGGAGCCGACGTGGAATCCGCGCGAGCGGAAGATGTCGATGAGTCGCAGCACGTCCTCGTCGTACGTGATGCCGAGGTCGCCGCGCATCTTGGCCTTCTCGATGTGGTTGGCGTTGATGGCGATGACGATCTCCACGTCGTCGGCGAGGCTTTTGAGCATGCGGAATTTGGAATCCGGCTCGAAGCCGGGCAGCACGCGTGACGCGTGATAGTCATCGAACAGCTTGCCGCCGAACTCCAGATAGAGCTTGCCTCCGAACTGCGCGATGCGCTTTCGAATGTTGGCGGCCTGCAGCTCGATATATTTCTCGTTGTCGAATCCCTGTCGCATGTGCAGTGAGAGTCCCTTCCGAACGGAGCGCTGTACCTGCACGATTATACTGGGTTCTTTACGAGGACCCCCCCCCAGTCGCGAAGCGGCTGGTGTCTTACAAGAATCTACGAGTGAAATTCGGCGATGTGCGCGGTAGCATGGCGCGGGAAGCGAAGGCGTACAAGGGTACGTCGAGCTTCCCGTAACGCAGCTAACGCACACATCGCCGAATTCCACCGGTGAATTGGAATAACGTGTGTGGCCTCTAGGCGCACCGAAGGAAGCTGTACAAAGGTACCGCGACTGAGGAGCAACGACGAGGATACTCCGTTATTCCAAATTCGCTCCTCTTCGATGGCTTCAGTTCTGCCGTCACGTCATTCCAGTTGCACCCAGTTTTCGGCGCCGTCTCGAGCCGAGTGCCGCCAAGTAACACCGTGTCGTGTTTCGTCGGCCTCGGGGACAAAAGTGGGGACAACTTCTTTTCAAACTCAGGGCTTTGAGTTTTTGTTTTTGTCCCAAAGCGCGCGGCGGACCGCCTTTGGAAGCTCGATAGCGCCGAAAACGCCCGTTTTGAAACTCAACCGTCCCGTATCCTGCAAGCCGCCAGCTGCAATCGTAAGCGAATCAGCGCGGGCGGTTTGCACGCCATTCGCAAAACCCCAGGTCGCGGATCTGCGCCATCGGCAGGCAAAGTGAGTAGTCTCAGGCGGCTTGCCTATGAGTTGGCGGACGGGCTTTGAGATCCCGTTGACGTTCGGAAACGCTTCGAGCTCCCTTGAATTTTCAGACAGCATATGGTACAAGGCAATTGGTTTTCCGTTAGGAAGGCTTCCAAGTGCCGGGGACGTTTTCCCCGGCTTTTTTCTTATCCAGGAGAACAATGCGAGAACTCAGCATCTTCGTCGACGAGTCGAGAAGCGACGGCCTCTCCGACCGCCACTACCTGCTCACCGTCGTCATGCACGACCAATCCGAGAGCATCGCGGATTCGATCGCGGCATATGAGGGCGCCCTTCGCGCCAAGGGGCTCCCGGACATACCCTTCCATGCGTCGCCGCTCATGAACGGCAAGGGCCAGTATTCGGGGCTCGACTTGAGGACGCGCAAGATGTTGCTCGGCTCGTTCCGAGTCTTCTTCCGCCACATGCCCGTGAGGTCTGCCACGCGTTCGGCTATGCCCGAGCCGTCGTTAGAGCTCGCTACGGTGTGGTCGCTCGTGAGGTGGCCCTTGTAGTCGAAGTCGATCACGAACTTCCACGAACTGATGCCGCTGAGCGAAGCGACGGTCCCGTAAACCTTGTGCCCGTTCACGGAAAGGGACTCGAGCCTTTTGGCGGATCGCCCCGCAGCCTCGACGATCTCCTCGAACCCCTCCTGAGTCACATCGTCCCTGAAACACTCGCTCGCACGGTCCCACTCGGCTTTTGCCTTGACCTTCTCGAGCTTGATCTTCCGCTTATCCTGCCTATCGCATGCGAACAGTATGATGCCGAGAAAAGCAAAAGCGGGAAATAGGGTCGTCAGGATGTTGGCCAAAGTTCCCGTTCAAGGTCCCCCTAAACAAGCCCGGCGCCGTGGGCAAGAAGAAACAGCGCGACGTGGAGGATGAGGCAGGCAGGCAGCCCCGCCGCGAAATACCACTTGGATGTCTTATGGTGGGCGACGCGCATCCCGGCGATGCCTCCAAGGGCTCCTCCCGCGAGCGAGAGACCAAGCAAGGTGGCCTCGGGGAACCTGCTGTCGCGGTCAATCGCCCTCTTCTTGTCCAGGCAGAAAACGGCGAACGTGATGACGTTGATGGCGAGAAGGTATGCACCGAGAGCGACGATGACGGGCGCGTTGAACGAAGCGCCCGGTTCCAGATCGACGACGATGACGCCGGCCCAAACGAGCACGACAAACACCCACACAATCAAGAAGACTATGGCGCTGAACCACCAGGCGATGTTGTGCTTGTTCATGTGGTTCCTGGTGAAGATCATAAGGGCAAGGAGCATCCCCAGGGCGCCGCCCGCTACGGCGAACAGGGTCAAGATCCTGCCGTCCATGAGGCCGGTATCCTCGTCCTGGTTGTAACGGGCTATCGCGTAGTCGATCGCGAAGAGAATGAACGTGAGGGCATTAATGCCCGCAAGATAGATAACGAAGGGGTGAACGCCCTGGACAGCACCGCCCAGGGCAGATAGTGCCTGCTCCATAAGAAGAACTCCTTCCCGAACAACATGCCGCCATTATACAGGTAGATTGAACGCCCGATGCGCCTGTTCCCATTGATGCTTCGGGTATGGCGAGAAGAGCCTTTCCGCGGCCCAAACCGCATGGACAGCCGCAGGTCGCGCTAACCTCTCGCGCCGTTCGTCTGCTTTCGCTCGTCCGAAATTACAACCGCAGCAGGCCGTGTCCAACGGATGGGTACCATTTATCCGGGTGCACCTGGGGCAACGGACCGGCAGGCCCTCGAAAGATCGCTCGCAGAACACGCAACATCAAACACGACAGAAGAGACGAACGACAGATGCCGGACCCCGGACGACAGCACCGCGGAAGACGAGCATTCCGACTACAACCGAACGAACTTCGATCCTAGGCAGGCGCCCGCACGGGCGCCTTTTGCTTTTCGGGGACTTAGCTGCCAGCTAAGGCGTACGGCTCATGTCCGTTTCGTGAAGGCCCGATCATCTCGACCCATCTCGACCCATCTCCGCTCCTGTCGGGCGTGTCAATCGCCGTCAGGCGGTTCAATCGTCGCGCAGACGTAAACGCACACGGGACCGCGCAGACGCATCGCGCGGAAAGATTGGAGGCAACCATGGCGCACGCTACGAAATGCGCCGCGCCCGAGGGCAACCGGGGCCGCGACGAGTGGATGACGGTGATCGAGATGCAGGAGTACATGGGGGGGGGCGAGCCGGAGTAAGGCATATGACCTCATCTGGCCGGGAGAGATCGACTCGTACAGGCTCGGAAGGAAGCTCCTGGTTTCGAGGGCGTCGGTGGACGCCTACATCGAGTCGAGGGGCGGCAGGAGATGACGGCGGCGACCGCCCCGGGAGCCGCCCGCGGCCGGGCACGCGAGGGAGCCTCGAGACGAGAGGAGCTCGAGGGCGACCATGACCAAGAGCACTAGCAGGAGCCAGGTGAGGCTCATCGCATCGATCAACGCGATATTCGGCGCCGAGGAGGCGTGCGCGATGCTGCGCATCAGCCGCGACGCCATGTACCGGCTCGCCCCCCCTGCATTCACCGCTAGCGCATGCTATAAGGCTGTTGGTGGCTCATTGAGCTACCTCCAAGTGCCGGGGGAGTCCCCCGGCTTTTTTATCCATTCCATTAGGAGGCCCCATTGGCCAAGGAGCTCAGTATCTTTGTCGACGAGAGCGGCGACCGCGGCGGCAAGGCTCGCTACTATCTGCTCACGCTCGTCTTCCACGACCAGGCAGACGGCATCGCCGAAGCGGTCACGGGCTATGAGGCCATGCTCGCCTACTTCTCCTCGTTTGTCCGCAGGCTCCCCATCTCCTATGTCACGTTCGTCTATCGCCGCAGCCAATTCGAAGACCCGGCAAGGCTAATGGAGCGCATGGGGCGCGACGTCTCCTCCGCCATGGTTGAGCACTTGGGCTTCTTCCAGTCCTTCGACGATGTGAAGGTCTATTACGACAACGGTCAGGACATCGTCAAGCAAGCGCTCGACCGTTCAGTGGACAAGGTTCTCTCAAAAGGAGTTGTCCGACGCCGCAAGACCTCGATGACTGACTACCGCCTCGAGCAAGTGGCGGATTACCTCTGCACCATCGAACTCGCCTTGGTCAAGTACCAGGCCAAGGAGAACGGTGAGACGTACAACAAGTTCTTCGGAGGTATCGGATCTTTCAAGAGAAACTGGCTCAAGCAAGCCCGCAGCATGCGGATATAGATGGTTCCGAGGCTTCGCAAGGAACGGTCAGCACTCCTCCGGCTAGGAGCCCCAGGCGACATGCTTCGAGCAGCGAAAGCGAAACGCAAGCAATGGCGTCACGGGCGCTTCGTGCGCTACAGTGCGTCCATGTTGTCATCTCCTATTGTCTCAGCGTGGTAACTGAGGATTCTAGGCGGTGGCCACACCCCTTTTCCGGGGTGCCGACACCAACGTTTGGCACACAACCGCAGTAGACGGCAACGTCCGCCTACTGAGCAAAAGCAACGAGCTTTTCCGGGTCCAAGACCGATAAGCGAAGATGGATCAAGTTTTACTCCCTTAACAGGCCCAACTTGCCAAGCCACTCGACAAAAGTAGTGATGATTCGCTCGGTGCGCGTTTCGATGTCGCTCTCGGCGAAGTCGCCGCATCGCGCAATTTCCACGAGTTCGCGAACAGCGGTCCCCGACACCTCAACGCCCTTATCGTTCACATAGCCCTCGTAATACTTGCGCTTATCCGACAGCTGGTAATCTGAGGCGCGAATGTTTACGCGCTTCTCCAACATCGCCTTGTTTCCTAGTGCTTCAAGATTTGAACGATTGGATAGCGGGTGTACCTCGTTACGCTTTCTTGCATAGATGTGTTCAATCTCGAGCGTTGTGTCCAAGTCCATGAGAGGTTGCTTAGGATCTGAGTAGGCCCACCAAACAAGCATCGATCGTGTGAAGCGACGCTGGTTGGTGAACTGATAGCTTCTGAAGCGTCCCGTAATTGTATCACGGTCGAACAGATGGGCTGAAAAGTCGACCTTGCGACCTTCTACGATATCTATGAGTGCGGGATAGACGGGACCGCGCAGGGCGTTTACGCCGGGACGCTCAAGTGAGTAGGCGTAGATGAATCCAGTGATGTAGCAAAGGAAATCGTAGAGCTCCTTGTCGTCTAGCTCGCCTTTGGTATTGCGCTTTGCCAGGAACCAAGTGCTCAACAGATAAGCCCACATGCCGTTGGGTGCGTAATTGAGAACGAATAGGCGTCGTGCTACACGCTCGGAAAAGCCCTCCTGCGCATCAACCCGTTTCCAAAAAACGAGCAGAGACTCCAAATCGTCGAGCGTCGCGTCCTCGCGTAGGATTTCGTACGAGCTGTCGCTGTAGAAGTCGCGTAGACTTTTGGTTGTTGTGTCGCGGATGCCCTTCTTTGCACGGCGATAATACATATAGCGGGTGAAAAGCTCGTCGAGCGGCGTGCCCGAGGTTGGTTTGAAAATGAGGTTGGCTGTTTCCTCGAGCACTTTCCAACGCGCAACGAACTCGTCTTTGCGGCCCTCGATGGAAAAGTGCTTGTAGAACTGACTCTTAAAGATGTCAGCGTCTGCCAACGGGAGTCCACGGTCGTTCAAAGTCGAGAAGATCCTGAGCGCGGTGTCCTGGGATTCCGCCTCGATGGGAAGCAAGATTACGTTATTGAGAATGCGAGCGGCGAATAGCGCGATGTAGCTTGGCCACTCGCTTGCCATTTCGGCCATTCTTTTAGAGAAGAAGGCGAAATTGCGTGAATAGGCGCTGTGGGACATGGGACCCACGGAGCCATGGCGCAATATATCTAGAAACTCATCTTTGTCGGAATCGCTCGCCACCTCTGAATCGATTTTCAGCGCATCCATGTCGGGGTCGTCGAACTCATCGGTCTTCCAGACGCAGCCAGCAATCGAGTCACGCACTTTAATTGACTGCTTGTCCTTCATGTTTGCGAACTTGTCGTAAAACGCCCTAAGCAGCAACATGATGGTTGTAAGTCTCTGTTGGCCATCGATTATTTCAAGCTGACCTGCGTCGTTCTTGAAAGTAACAATGGGGCCGAGGAAGTATTCATCACTAGTGCTTTCGAAGGCGTCGCAGTCGTCGTTGGGAAACGCGAAGGTGAAGAGATCGTCCCATAGCGTTGCGCACTCGTCTTCGCCCCAGGCGTAAGGTCGCTGGTAATCCGGGATGAGGAAGTCCGAATGCTTATCTGTAAGGAGCAGCTTGATCGTCTTCTGGTCGATGTTGAGCTTGGACATGCTGGAAACCTCCGTGCAGGTATCTTTTTGCATCCAGAATTATATTGCACAGCATAAAATAAGGTGCTTGATGACGGCACGATAGGACCAGAGAGCGCGGGAACAGATTGAGGACCCGCATCTGCAGTGAACCCCTATAGTTGGACAGACAATGTTCTGCTTCTCCTATAGGGGTCTTCTGCGTTAGGGGGTTTGATTTGCGGAGCAAGGATTACTCCGCCGAGTTCAAGCAGCGCTTTGCGGACAGGTACGCCGACGGCGCGACCATCGCCATGCTGCAGCACGAGTTCGGCCTTACGAAGTCAACCGTGAAGCTTCGGAGGGAGAGGATCGACCAAGGCGGCGTCGGGGCCATAGACAGGCCGAGGAAGGACAACCGCTACCCCAGGAGCTCAAGCTTCGTGAATCTACCCCGATTCCATTGATACCTTTTACGCCGCCTTCGAGCGGCTGTTTTCCTTGGGCCAATTAGCATCTTCGAACTCGGCGGGGCTGAGGTAGCCCAGCGCCGAATGTATCCTCGCCCTGTTGTAGATTACCTCGATGTACTCGAACAGATCCAGCGCGGACTCCTCGCGCGTGGCGTAGGTGCGCGCGTGCACGCATTCCGACTTCACGATGCCCATGAGCGACTCCATGGCCGCGTTGTCCCACGGCGACGAGATCGACCCCATCGATGGCCGGATGCCGTTCTCCCGCATGGTCTTGGACAGAAGCAGCGACACGTATTGCGAGCCGCAATCGCTGTGATGAGCGCATCCCTCTGGCGGGTTTCGCCTGGCCAGCGCTATCTTCAATGCCTCGTCTGCGAGCTCGGCCGCGATGCTCGGGCCCATCGACCATCCCACGATGCGCCGCGACCATATGTCCATCACGAGCGTCAGATACAGCCAGCCCTGGCGGGTCTTCACGTAGGTGATGTCCGCGGACCGCGCCGCAGATGCCCCGAACCTCGTCCCTGACCCGGGATATCGCGACGGCAAGCTCATCGTCGCGCAGGTCGTGCGCGCTCGGCGGGCGCGACTTCCAGGCGTAACAGCCCTGGCGCGCCGCCTTCAGCGCCGCGCACATCCCCGACACCGGCCAATTGGGCTCGTTGGAGAATATGAACTCGAACTTCGCCCTCTCCGCGGAAAGGCCTACAGCTGCCTGCTGGCGAAGAAGGCGCTCGCTTTTAAAAGTATCTCGTTCTCGCGCTTGAACCGCTCGTTCTCCCTCTTCAGCCTGCGCAGGTCCTCGGCCATCTGGAACGGGTTGACGTCGGGCGCCGGCCCGGCGGCGTAGGCCCTCTTGACCCAGTCGGCCAGGCTGCCCGCGTCGCAGTCCAGCCCGCGTGCCGCCTCGGCGTACGTCGTGCCCGACTTCCCGTACAGCTCCACGGCCTTCTGCTTGAATTCCGCCGTGTACCTGGGAGATGGATTGCCCATGGCCCGCCTCGCTTTCCTCCGTTGTGGCCATCATGCCGAAACGGAAATCGACTTGTCAACGGATCTGGGGCAGATTCAATGCGATGGCGCGTGCTGTGATTCGCGGCGACTACGGCAACGGGGACGAGAGGAAGCGGCGCCTGGGATCCTACTACTCGATCGTCCAGACTCGCGTGAACGAGATGCTGTCATGAGATCGAGGCTACGGTGGCTTGGCGAACAGGTGGGCGGTTCCTCGGGATTGCGGGATGCCTGGTACTAATGATCGTTCTGTTGCCGCTGATACCGCTCTTCGAGATGTAGGACGACATCCGAAGGACATACGAAGAGAAGTGAACGTCGAGGGAGCCGCCGTCCATCTCGAAGCGGCACCCTTTCTATTCTGTGCATATGTTCGGCGCACTGCCACCTGATAAAATTACGTTTGCAACTCATTTGCATTCGGAGTATATCGGCAGGCGGCTGTGACTATGAGATTTTCCTTCTTTGGCGAGCGCGACAACGAACCTGAACCAGAAGAAGAGCGCGCGAAAAATGTCATCGTTCCTACGGAAGGCAACGAGATAGTTCCCACGTTAGATAGCGAGGACGTGGACCTCGCCCTCTATGACCATGTGACCCTCGATGTCAGGACAATCGGCGGAGAGGCATACGCCGACGCCCTGATACCCATGGCGGCTAAGGCGGCAGATGCGGCGGCCCAATGGGACCATGCCATCGTTCGATTCCCCGAAGGCGCAGGATGGAATGATCTGCTCAACCGAAAGACTCCCGGCTGGGAGGAGTGGAAGCAGCTTGGCGTCCTCAAGGACGGCAAGTTTCAGCCCCAGGCCGCAATCAGGCAGGCGAAGCTCCAACCTGTTGCAGTAGCCAACCTAGCTTTGCAGGGAGCTGCCATCGTTGTGGGCCAGGCGTACATGGCAGAGATAAGCAAACAGCTTGAGGGCATCGAGTCTGGCATCGCCGCGATCCAGCAGGAGATGAAGCTCGAACGCGAAGCAGACATAGAAGCGCGATTCGAGAAGCTTCTCGAATACCTCTCCCAGTACGACGAGATCTCAACCAACCCAGAAAAGAGGCAGGCCGTGCATAACGCCATTGAGGGAATATGCGTTGAAACCCTCAAGGCATGGAAGTTCCAGGTAAAGGATATGCGCGAGTTCGGTACGCGCATGGAACGCTCAAGGCGTTTGAAGGACGACGAGGTACGGGCAAGACTTCACGAGTTCCAAGGCAAGGAGCGAGACGCGCAGGCTGCGTTTCGGCTCTTCCTGGCTGCAGAGCAGGCTTCAATGCAATATGACGGGGATTTCAGCGCCGGCAGAATAGCGCGCGAGCGCGAGAAGATTGGCAAATGCCTCGATGACTATGCCGAGGTTCGCGATAAGGCCCGGGGCCTGCTCACAGAGAGGATCAAGGGCGTACGCGGCGGCTTGTTTGCCGTGCCTGACGCGGAAGACGATGGCTACGAGCCCCAGAACCCGGTCTTCGACGCAGTTCACTTTGTGGCACATAACGCTCCGCGAGTTATGCCTCTTGCGCTTCGCAAGGAGGCACAGAGGCAGGCGGCAATCAAGAGGAGCCGCTACCGTCGGGCAGCGGGCGTCGACGATCCGGTTGCTTTGATAGGCGAAGAGCGCGAGGATGAGCTTGCACGCATGAGCTTCATCTACAACGAGGCCAACGCGATGCTCGTCGATGGCGACGGTGTCCACTTCCTGAAAATGCATGCCGACGAAAAGGCACACGAAGCGAACGATGCCGAGATCATCGACGAGCACCATGAGGATGAATAAAGCGGAAGGCCGCCAACGCGATTGACGGCCTTCTCTCTCTTGTTATGTCGGTTCGGACTAGCTGAGCGGCTCGAGCTCGCGGTACAGCGGGCCTCCGTCGCCCACGAGCACATCCCACCACCACTGGGGCGACTCGACTCCGGATGCGCAGAGCATGTCCAGAAGCTTGGCGCGGGCATCCGGGGGCAGCTGCTCGAAGTCCTCGCGCATGGCATCGGCTAACACGGCCTTGCTCGCGCTCATCATGTCGTTGCAGATCTCCTTCTTCTCGTCCAGGCTGTAGCTCTCGGGCGAGTAGATGCAGAGGTCTGCTCGGAAGTAGGCCATGTCCTCGGCCTAGGTGAGTTCGGTCATCTTCGCTTCGTTAATCATCTTTCTAATCTCCTCTCCGTGCCTAGCATCGCGAATGGTAGCGCTGGGGTGGCACGAATTCCGGTACGAATAATCCCGAAAGGAGTGCTTTCTTTCGAAGCAAAGTGGTGCGCCGATTTCTCGGACGCACCACTTCTGACCTGCGGTTTCGTTGTGTTTCGGGGTGGAGTGCGGAAAAGTGATTTCTTGAGTTTTTTTACTCCCACTCGATCGTTGCCGGCGGCTTGGACGTGCAATCCAGTACCACGCGGTTGATCTGGCGGCACTCGTTGGTGATGCGGGTGGAGATCGTGGCGAGCACGTCGTAGGGCACGCGCGACCAGTCGGCGGTCATGGCGTCCTCCGAGCTGACCGGGCGCAGGACGATGGGGGAGCCGTAGGTGCGCTCGTCGCCTTGGACGCCCACCGAGTGAACGTCGGCGAGCAGTACGACCGGGCACTGCCAGATGTCACGGTCGAGGCCGGCGCGGGAGAGTTCTTCGCGGGCGATGGCGTCGGCCTCGCGCAGCAGGTCGAGGCGTTCCTTGGTGATTTCGCCGATGATGCGGATGCCCAGACCCGGGCCCGGGAAGGGCTGACGCCAGACGATTTCGTCGGGCAGACCGAGCTCGGTGCCGATGGCGCGCACCTCATCCTTGAACAGAGTGCGCAGCGGTTCGATGAGCTGGAACTTGATGTCCTCGGGCAGGCCGCCGACGTTGTGGTGGCTCTTGATGTTGGCCGCGCCGTCGCCGCCGCCGGATTCGACGACGTCGGGGTAGAGGGTGCCCTGCACGAGGAACTTGACTTCCTTGCCGCGGGCGCCGGCCTCTTCGAGGACCTGACGCTGGGCTTTCTCGAAGGTGCGGATGAACTTCTCGCCGATGATCTTGCGCTTGCGCTCGGGTTCGGAGACGCCCTTGAGCGCTTCGAGGAAGTCGTCGGCGGCGTCGACGGTGATCAGTCGGATGCCGGTGGCGGCGACGAAGTCGTGCTTGACCTGCTCGACCTCGCCTTTGCGCAGCAGGCCGTGGTCGACGAACACGCAGGTGAGCTGGTCGCCGATGGCCTTGTGTACCAGAGCGGCGGGCACTGCGGCGTCGACACCGCCGGACAGGCCGCAGATCACTTCGGCGTCGCCGACCTTCTCGCGGATCTTGGCGACCTGGTCCTCGATGATGGAGGAGGCGTCCCAGTTGTCGGGCAGGCCGGCGCACTGGTGGAGGAACGTCTCGATGAGCTTCTGGCCGAGGGGGGTGTGCTTGACCTCGGGGTGCCACTGCACGCCGAGGAAGAAGCGGCGCGTCGGATCCTCGAGCGCCTCCACGATCCCGTCGTGCATGGCGGCGACGGGCGCGCCCTCGGTGTGGGCGAGCACTTCGAAGCCGGCGGGCGCGGTCTTGACGGCGACGCCGTGGCTCATCCACGTGTCCTGCTCGGCCGGGGAGCCGGCGAGCAGCCCGTCCGTCTTGTCGATGGTCGTGTCGGTCTTGCCGTATTCGCCGAGCGCGGCCTTGTCGACGTCGGCGCCGAGCGCGTACGCCATGGCCTGGAAGCCGTAGCAGATGCCGAGCACGGGCACGCCGGCGTCGAACAGCTTGGGGTCGACGCGCGGGGCGCCGGGCTCGAATACGGATGCGGGGCCGCCGGACAGGATGATGGCCTGCGGGTCCTTGGCGAGCATCTCGTCTACCGGCATGGAATGGGGGACAAGCTCCGAATACACGTTCGCCTCGCGCACGCGACGGGCGATGAGCTGCGCGTGCTGAATCTTGACGAAGAGATTTTTGATAACTGGAACACCGGGCCGTTAGCCATGGGACTCCCTTCATGCGGCCGCGCGCGATAGCGGATACATAGGTATGGGCGATATCGTTGATTGCGGCCATTGGTATTGTGTGTGGACTTCTTACAGTATGTCACATCAATTGTGGCGATTCGAGCCGACATTGGCGTGTGCGATGGGCGGGTGTCGTCCGGGAGCGACGCACCGTTTCACAAAACCGAACAATTAACGCTGTTAATATGAACAACACGCCGCATGTTCTGTTGCCTGCATGAACACGCGGCGTACCGGTGGATCGCTGAAATCGTTGGAAAATAAAAGTTTCTCACTGGATGGCGCCGTAATATAACCTGTGAGGGCACCGGTTATTCACTCATAATTCATACAATTAATCTAACATTTTCGAACACACATGCAAAAAAAGCTGCCAAAAGTCTTGCTCTCAACGTACCATGATGAACGATTGGGATTGAGCAACCGCGAAATCGCAAGGCTTCGCGAGAGCCCATGACCGAACGATAATGATCAATTGCACATCACTGTGCAGGAGTACAGGAGTACACATGACGAGTCCTGTTATTGGCACCCCTTGGAAGAAGCTGAACGCTCCGGTTTCCGAGGAAGCTCTTGAAGGCGTGGACAAGTACTGGCGTGTTGCCAACTACCTTTCCATCGGCCAGATCTATCTGCGGAGCAACCCGCTGATGAAGGAACCCTTCACCCGTGAAGACGTGAAGCACCGTCTGGTGGGGCACTGGGGCACCACCCCTGGCCTGAACTTCCTCATCGGCCACATCAACCGTTTCATTGCTGACCACGGCCAGAACACCGTGATCATCATGGGCCCGGGCCACGGTGGCCCGGCCGGTACCTCCCAGTCCTACCTGGACGGCACCTACACCGAGACGTACCCCAACATTACCAAGGATGAGGCTGGCCTGCAGAAGTTCTTCCGCCAGTTCTCCTACCCGGGCGGCATCCCCTCCCACTTCGCTCCGGAAACCCCGGGCTCCATCCACGAGGGTGGCGAGCTGGGTTACGCCCTGTCCCACGCCTATGGCGCGATCATGGACAACCCGAGCCTGTTCGTTCCCTGCATCGTCGGCGATGGTGAGGCCGAGACCGGCCCGCTGGCCACCGGCTGGCAGTCCAACAAGCTCGTGAACCCGCGCACCGACGGTATCGTGCTGCCGATCCTGCACCTTAACGGCTACAAGATCGCCAACCCGACCATCCTGTCGCGTATCTCCGACGAAGAGCTCCACGAGTTCTTCCACGGCATGGGCTACGAGCCCTACGAGTTCGTCGCCGGCTTCGACGATGAGGACCACATGTCCATCCACCGTCGCTTCGCCGAGCTGTTCGAGTCCGTGTGGGACGAGATCTGCGACATCAAGGCCGCGGCGAACACGGACAACATGCACCGTCCGTTCTACCCGATGCTGATCTTCCGCACCCCGAAGGGCTGGACCTGCCCGAAGTACATCGACGGCAAGAAGACCGAGGGCTCCTGGCGCGCCCACCAGGTGCCGCTGGCTTCCGCCCGCGACACCGAGGCCCACTTCGAGGTCCTCAAGAACTGGCTGGAGTCCTACAAGCCGGAAGAGCTGTTCGACGCCAACGGCGCCGTCAAGGACGACGTCCTGGCCTTCATGCCGAAGGGCGAGCTGCGCATCGGCGCCAACCCGAACGCCAACGGTGGCGTGATCCGCAAGGATCTCGTGCTGCCGGCGCTCGAGGACTACGAGGTCAAGGAAGTCAAGGAGTTCGGACACGGCTGGGGCCAGCTCGAGGCCACCCGTCGTCTGGGCGTCTACACCCGCGACATCATCAAGAACAACATGCACGACTTCCGCATCTTCGGACCGGATGAGACCGCTTCCAACCGTCTGCAGGCTTCCTACGAGGTCACCAACAAGCAGTGGGACGCCGGCTACATCTCCGACGAGGTTGACGAGCACATGCACGTCTCCGGCCAGGTCGTCGAGCAGCTGTCCGAGCACCAGATGGAAGGCTTCCTCGAGGCCTACCTGCTGACCGGCCGTCACGGCATCTGGAGCTCCTACGAGTCCTTTGTGCACGTGATCGACTCCATGCTGAACCAGCACGCCAAGTGGCTTGAG
>ENA-OPSG01001056-OPSG01001056.1-human-gut-metagenome-genome-assembly--contig:-NODE-1056-length-14620-cov-14.214006_pt1 | contig 14620 bp, 9 predicted proteins | sample MGYA00241454_ERZ501900 | MGnify/ENA primary metagenome ERZ501900 (study PRJEB25962, sample SAMEA2042225) | human gut metagenome | biome: human gut; feature: human-associated habitat; material: faeces... | reverse complement strand
AACAAATCTGCATAAAATATAGATTTGCGTTTCCATTTGAATTTTAGTTATTTGACGGCATGGTAGACTCCGGCGAGGACTGGGATTACCCTGACGGATCTGATCCGCGTTATCCGCTGCGCAGCGGCATCACAACGTCGACCGGCTACGACGATGAGGTACTCTCCTACCTGGACTCCCTCGGTGTCACCTCCGATAATCTGCAGTTTTATGTTGCAACACATCCGCACAGCGACCATATTGGAACCGGCGATACCATCGTGCGGCTGTATTCCCCCGACCGGGTTTATCTGCTCCCGTATGATGACAGTTATATCTATAATACTGCGCGTCTCTGGGACAATCTTTATGTCTACGACCAGCTTCTTACTGCTGTAGAAGAGACTGAAGGTGTGACCCTGATCCAGCATCTGAATCCCGGTGCCGCCTCCGCAGAAGAAGGATCTCCTGATTTTGCTTTTGGAAATTTCCAGATCCAGATTGTCAACTACGAGGAAGATTATCTCACAAGTCCAAAAGAGGACGCCAACCAGTTCTGTCTTGGTGTAATTGCCTCCGCAAACGACCACCGCGTGCATGATATCGGCAAGAACCTGGTGGCTTCCATGCTGGAAGGTTGCGGCTTTGAGGTAATCAACATAGGCATAGATGTATCTTGCGACAAATTTGTGGAAGAAGTCAAGAAAAACAAGGCAGACATCCTGTGCATGAGCGCCTTGCTGACAACAACCATGACTTATATGCAGGAGGTGATCAACGCTTTGGAAGCAGCCGGTATCCGTCATCAGGTAAAAGTAATGATAGGCGGCGCTCCGGTAAGCCAGGGATTTGCCGATGAAATAGGTGCGGACGGGTATAGCGACAATGCCAATACGGCCGTAGCGGTAGCCAAGGAACTGATGGGGCTTCATCAATAAACGGAATATTCATCTTAATCTGATACATGAATTATGCACGCTAATTATTTAGATACGTTAGATTGGGGCATTCTTATTGCCTACTTTCTGATTCTTATAGGCATCGGTATATGGGCCAGCCTGAAACGCAAAAAAGGCAGCAGCCTTTTTCTTGCCGAGCGTTCCCTGAAGTGGCATCACATCGGTTTCTCCATGTGGGGAACCAATGTGGGCCCTTCCATGCTGATAGCCTCTGCCAGTGCCGGGTTCACCACCGGCATCGTTTCGGGCAATTATGCCTGGTATGCGTTTGTTTTCATCTGCTTGCTGGCTTTTGTCTTTGCCCCCCGTTATTTGGGAGCGCGTATCACCACCTTGCCGGAGTTCATGGGGCGGCGTTTCGGACAGTCCACCCGCAACATTCTTGCCTGGTACACCATTGTGACGATCCTTATCTCGTGGCTTGCCCTAACCTTATTCGCCGGAGGTATCCTTATCCGTCAGGTTTTCGATATTCCCATGTGGCAATCGGCATTGATCCTGCTCGTTATCTCCGCATTCTTCACCATGGCCGGAGGGCTGAAAGCGGTAGCCTATACCAATGTATTCCAGATGCTTCTGCTTATTTTCGTATCGGCCACGCTTACTATAGCAGGGCTTTACAAGGTGGGTGGCGTCAGCGCATTGGCCGAAGCGGTTCCGGCCGATTACTGGAACCTGTTCCGCCCGAATGACGATCCCGCCTTCCCGTGGCTGCCCATTATTCTGGGTTATCCCATCATGGGAGTCTGGTTCTGGTGCACAGACCAATCCATGGTACAGCCTGTATTGGCTGCCAAGAATCTGAAAGAAGGCCAAATGGGTGCCAACTTCACCGGCTGGTTGAAGATACTGGATGTTCCTCTCTATATCCTTCCGGGTATCATCTGTCTGGCACTCTACCCGGGCTTGAAGAACCCCGATGAGGCCTACATGACTATGGTCACTAACTTATTTCCTGTAGGCATGGTGGGATTAGTACTGGCCGTATTGACCGCCGCACTGATCAGCACTGTCGGCTCTGCCCTGAATGCGCTGAGTACCGTCTTCACGATGGATATTTATGTCAAGAAATTCAGGCCACTTGCCAGCCAGAAAGAGATCATCCGTACGGGACACGTGGTTACAGTGGCGGGAGCACTGATTTCGGTGATCATCACCATTGCCATAGACAGTATCAAAGGATTGAATCTGTTCAATGTATTCCAATCGGTACTGGGATTTATCGCACCGCCTATGGCGGCTGTTTTCCTGTTCGGCATCTTCTGGAAACGAACTACCACGATGGCTGCCAACATGGCATTGACGCTTGGCACGGCGTTCAGCATGGGAGTGGGCATTCTCTATTTATGGGTATTCCCTGCGGAAGAATATACGACATGGCCTCACTTCATGATGCTGTCTTTCTACCTGTTCGTTATCATCAGCGCAGGCATGATCTTGGTATCCTTATTGGATAAACATCGACAAGAATGTACATTAAATATGAAGAAAGTCATGGAGAAGCCGGCTAAATCCGTTATCCTTGCATGGGCGTTACTGGCTATTGTCATGGTCGGGCTTTATCTATTCTTCAATGGGCATTAAAAGAAGGTGCAGAAGGCTGAAAAGATTGTATTTTTATATGCCTGCGTTTGGTATCCCACTCGGGTGGTGAGGCAGTCCCACCCCGGTGAGATTGCAGCTTCACCCCGGTGGAACTGGAGTCTCACCGGGGTGGAATATCAGATGAAAGTGGTTGTTATAACAGATGGAAACGGCTGTTATACCCTGTCTGATAGAACAGGAGATTCATTAAGGTTGCAACAAATTGCAAAATCAATGAGATTAATAACAACATCTAGCCATTTGGGAACTCTGATTTTTGTAGTCATCCTATTATCCTCGCCGCTTCCGCCTGTAACATTTATCGTACGTACAGAGACCGCAAGTATATTCCAGTTTACGGACACCATCCCCCAGGCCTATTACTCCACTGACCGATTTTATAGGAAGCATCAAACTGGAATCTGTCAACCGGATGCCGCAAGGTTCCGCTGAAGGAAATAAAGGGAATAATTTCTTTTGCTCCGACACATGCCAGCCGCAATATCCGGGACTGAAACGGTTGGTATGCCTCCACCCTCTGTCGCGGATGTATTCATCCAACGCAATTTCCATACAATCCGCAGTCTTCTCGGCTATGACACTTCCTATGGCATCCGCTATATAAACCTTTACCATATCCCCCTCTTGCTGCAACGTATGCTGGAACCTTTCAAAACCGGTTCCGGCAGTCGCGGCAAAGAAAGCGAAGGATTCCGAACCACGCAGCTGCCGGGTGATTATTTTACCTATACTGAAACACGTATCGCCGACAGAAAGCGAGTCTTTCGATTCATCCAACTCTCCACCGGATATGAAAAAACAAAAACGGGGAGAAGTAACTGCCTCCACCCGTTCCAGTACCCCACGGACTTCTTTTTCCACCGCTTCGTCGGGCACAGCATCTGCATATCCCATCGCCTCATAGATTTCGGACAATGGGACAGGCAGGTCAGCAAAAGACAGTTCTTTTTCAAGCATTATTAAATTCATTTAATGCGGCAAAGAATGCATCAATATTTTCAGCCGGCGTATGAGGCGGTGTGTCACATCCGCTGGAAAGCACGAAGTTGGGATAGGACTTGGTAGCCTCCAACAGGTCGAGTGTGGCTTTCTTCATCACCTCCGGAGTAGCCGCCTTGAACAAACTCACCGGATCAAGATTTCCCATTGCAAGAGCATCCGCAGGTACTTCTTTCAGCGCTTCGACCATATCTATTTTATTTCCAAAATGATAAGCGGCAGCTCCTGTAGCTACCATTGCCTTGGTACAATGACCGGTATTTCCACAATTATGCAGAATAACTGTGAAGTGATCGTCCTGCACTTTCTCTACTATCTCCTTAATGAAAACAGACGAGTATTGCGTGCAGTCCTCATCAGACAAGAGTCCGGCAGCCGGTTCGGCCATCACTACCCCATTCACTCCTGTGGCCTTCAATGCCATGCAGTAACGGAGAATGAAATCCGAACATTTCTTCAACAGCGAATTGGCCGCTTCCGGATTGATATAAATAAGCATCATGATTTCAGACATGTCATACAAACGTCCTGCTAAAGAATAAGGACCGATGCAACCGGCAAAGACAGGTCTGTCTGTAATGGTCTTGGCTGCCAGCATATTCGCTTTCAAGTACTGGGGAACTCTTCCTTTATTCAAGGCAGGAATTTCCAGTTTGTCAATAGCTTCCTCATCATTGAGAAGACGCCCCACCACACTGGGAACTTCATTTTCGGGGAAAACAATCTCCGCTCCGAAAGCCTCGGCTTCTACCGTCAAATCCATAATCACGGTTGCGGCGGCTGTGGGATATTTCTCACTCAATGCCTTGATGGCGTTGTAATGCACTTGTCCGTCAGTAACCGCATCGCGCACCGTTTTCCCTATCATCTCTATGCCCGGATGGGTCATGATGGGCATAGCCACCACCTCTTTCTTTTGGATAACTTCGTTTATCCACTCTTTCATATTCAGTTTACTCATGGTCTTTTTATTCTTTATTTATTCTGTTATTGCAAAAGTAAGTCTTTTCTTTGATAATCTGCTGTTCCCATTGCTCTTTCTCATTCAAAAAAACGGTATAAATCCCGTTACAATACTACAGGGATTTACACCGTTTTTCATCTTATAGACTTATGGTAATTTATGCAAAAGATGACGATAGTATGTTTCAACATCTTTCCAATGGTAAAAAGGAGCAATATCCGTTTCTATAGGGATGGTAACTTCTTTCTCGCAATGCATAAACTTCACCAGTATATCGTCAGAAGCTTTTTTTCTGAAGAAAACCAACTGGACGTTTGCCGCCATCGGAGTGACCTTGAAATTACACCATGCCCGATAGAATTTATCGGGATCCGTTTCGGCTTTCCACATATCGCCCAATTGAAGCAACGCTACCAAGGGAATGATATTTCCATCGTGCCCAAAACGTAATGTCGCCGCATGGATCCCGGATCTGATCGCCTCATCGGCCGAATCCAATATATTTTCAAGCAATGACCGGGCACTGGCCGTCATTATTCCACCATTGGCAGGCGCAGGTCCGTCACATACATAATTATGATAATTGCAAACTTGCCAAAGATCAAATAATTCATCTTTCTGAAATACATCATAAAGACTCACTTCTATCTCTACATTCTGCAAATCTGAAGCAATCCAATAAAGTCCCCACATCAATTCGCCGGGATTCACATTCTTACGGATATAGTCAGGACTATTAAATAAGGAAGTAACCAGACGATCGGGACGGGTATGACTTTCTTTGAACTTTCTATATTCCTCATACCAAGGTCCCTGATGAGAAACAAACTTCACGGCTTCCGGCGTATGATAATTCATATATTTCATATACCTGGCACAAGCTTCGCGCCGGATCTGCAATGCCGGATTGAGTTCTTTCAACCGTTCACAAAAGGCATCCATACTCAATACACATCGCAACACCACGGTAGAGCGTGCAGACAGAGCAGGAGATCCCTTGAATACCTCAGGATAGTTCTGAAACATTCTTTCGGCTATCCCCCGGTGTTGCCTCACACCCAAAGGAGTCAAATCTCCCCCATGTCCCTCGGCATCTTCCCACACCAACGCCATTCTTTTGCGGACATCTTCTCCCAAAGCGGTCAAAGCTCCGGCTTGATGCGCTTTCTCGAAAATATCAACCACTATCTTATAATCCTGTTCCGATTGAATCCATCTGGAACCGTGTCGTGCATAATGACTGATATAGAACGGTTTATACCCTTTAGGCGGAGGAGTCGCGATAGCTTCCTTTACAGGATAAGCATAGTACACTCCTCCCGTCCGGGCTATATCTTCCAATATAGCCTCACGGGTGGACTGAGCAAAACCATTCAGATGAATTCCACACAAACAGACAGACAGGACAATATATTTAAAAAGCGCCATCGTTTTCATGCTTATTAATTATATCCCTCGTTCTGACCAAATTCATCCGGATTCAAGATAGAGTCCAGAAACATCTGAGGAATAGGACGCCATGCATGATGCGGTTGGATCAAAGGAATATCCGGATTATGAGCTTTCACATATTCTACCAATTTTCCGGTTCTCTTCAAATCAAACCAGCGCATAAATTCGCCGCAATACTCACGTGCTCTTTCTTCCAAAATAAAGTCGATCGTCATCTTGTCCACTCCTACCTCCATTTCAGCTTCCTTGCCCGGTACAGCCGCACGTCTGCGTATGTCATTGATACGTGCTTTAGCTATCTCCTTATTTCCTCCGGACTTCATGATCTCACATTCGGCAACAATGAAATACATTTCGGGCAAACGCATGGTAATCACATCATTTGCACCTACCTGCGAATTGGTAGGCAATCCTTTGTTTTCAAAATTCGCATCTTCGTACTTCAGCAAGGTCGGGAAGTGAATGTTAAAGTTGGCACTCTTGCTGACACTTCCATCGGCTGCATAGGTATCATCGATATCGACGACAGCGTATGGCAAGTTACGTTTGTCGGCAATCTTCTTCTTGGTGAAAAGCAGCGCTGTTTCTCCCGGCTGAATAACCTGACCAATCATAGATGACGGTTTTTCAAAATAGTCCAACTGATCCTTAGTCCAGGCATAAGCTTTGGGTGTATTCAGTTTATACTCTTCACGGAACCAGGCATTGTAACGGGCATCTATATTCTCATTATACAATTCCAACAAATAACGGGTAGGCATCATCGCCATACTGCCCGACTTGGCATTCTTATCATTTCCATATTCATAATCCTGCACCATACCTGCTCTTGCCGAATAACTGGCATGGAAATACATATGCATACGGTTCGGGTTTTTAGCCTGCATATTCAATGAGGACTCGGTAGAGTGGGTCACAACGAACATAGCCTCCTTATTCGTTTTATTATTATCCGGATCAAAGACCTCGGCAGGTGTATTATACAAAGACACCTTCAATGCGCTCTGGTTATCAATCACATATTGAGCCGCATCCTCAGCGATTTTATAATATTTGTCTTTGTCTGCCTGACTGTCACAATAGGAAACCCGTGTCAGTGCGATGCGCGCTAATAAACCATAAGCCGCTTTTGAGGTCGCACGACCTACATCTTTAACAGGATAAGGATCAACGGGCAGATTATCCACCGCATTTTGCGCATCAGTCAGCATTAAATCATACAAATCTTCATAGCTGCTGCGATAACAGTTCATTGAAAGACTTTCGGCAGAAGTTTCTTTGGTCCTAAGATCCACGTTACCGTAAATTTCAACCAAATGCCAATAAGCGTAAGCACGCATGAAACTTAATTCACCAAAACGGATATCTCTCAGTTTCTTGTCTTTGAATTCCACTTGGTCAATCCGTTCCAAACCGGCATTACAGTCGTTTATAATTTCATACAGACGATTCCACGTGTTCTTAATCTGACCAACCGAAGCCGTCAATTCTTCATATTTAGACATCTGACGACCATAACCGCAATTGGCAATATTGATCCAAAGATCGCCACCACCGTTCAGCAATAACACAAAATCTTCACGTCCATAAAACTGACCGCCCCAAAAAGCATAAGCCGAATTGACAAGGGCCTCAAAACCGGCCTGTTCTTTGTACACGTTATCCGGAGTACTTCCGGCAGGATTGTATTCCTCCAAATCACATGATTGCATGCCCAATAACAGAGCAGCACATGCTACAAACATATATTTTTTACCGTATTTCATAATAGTTATTTCTTTTTTATCTGTTAGAAATCAAGATTCAAACCAAATATAAACTGACGCTGCAAGGGAGCTTTAGCTGATCCTCCGCGTTCTGCATCGTAATCCTGAATCAGATGATTCTTGGCAAAAGAGAAGAGATTATTGGCGGTGACATATGCACGAAGTTTGGACACGCCCAATTTTGAAGTCAACGATTTGGGGAACGTGTAACCCAGTGATACAGTCTTGATCTTCCAATACGAACCATCAATGTAATTCAAAGTCTGATAACCCAGATAGTTATAGAAATTGGTCTGAGCAGGTCGCGGAAAATCATTGGACGGATTCTCCGGCGTCCAATAGTTCAAGTAAGCAGGAAAGTTACCTTTTCCCTGAGGATCATAAGAACCGGTCAGCTCATAATCAATCATCTGCCCCCAACGAGCGATAATATATACATTCAAATCAAAGTTCTTATAACTAAAGTTGTTGTTGAATCCACCTGTCCATTTCGGTGACTGGCTACCCAGGTAAGTTTCATCCTTATCATCAATAATATAGTCGCCATTCAAGTCTCTCAGTTTGATATCACCCGGTTTAAAGGGTTGTGTCTTCTTTGAATCTTTAAAATATTTAGCTGCTTCTTCAGCCTCATTTTCCTGCCAGATTCCCTCATTAATAAAATGATAGAATGATTTCAAAGGACGTCCAATCAACAAACTAGTCGTAATATGCGAATCTGATCCAATGATGTCTTTGCCATCAATCAGATCGGTAATCTCTTCATGATTGGCAGCAAAGGTAAGAGTGGAGTTCCACTTAAAGTTTTTGTTATCCACATTGACGGTATTTACCGATACTTCAATACCACGGTTCATGGTTGCACCGATATTTTGATACATCTTGAACGGAGTTGCGTTACTACCACCCATAGAAGTAGGCAAAGTACGGGGCAACAGGATATCAGTAGTCTTTGTCTGGTATAAATCGACAACAGCCGAAATACGGTTATTGAACAAACCGATATCAAAACCCAGATCCCAGGTATTGGACATCTCCCAGCCTACATTCTCATTACCTACATATTCATTGTATATATAATAGGTATAGCCATTATCCTGGAAAGCAGAGTTAGTTTTCGGAGTCAAGCCCGACTGAGTTCCGTAAGCCATGATACCCGAGTTACCTGTCTTACCCCAACTTAAACGCAACTTCAAGTTGCTCAGAGCTTCCACATTCTTCATGAACGCTTCATCACTAATGCGCCATGCAGCAGCTACAGAAGGGAAACTTGCCCATTTATTACCTTTAGACAAACGTGAGTCACCATCCCAACGATTGGAAACCGTCAACATATAACGGCCTTTATAACTATAGTTGAAGCGCAAAGCATACGAGAAAGTCTGGTGCTGTATATAATCCGATCCAATGACATAAGAGCTTTTGTCATTGGCACCCAGATTATGCCATAAGTATGAATCAACCAACTGGCCCTCTCCTTGCGCATTCACTGATGTATATTTGGATTGTGTCCACGAAGTCAATGCAGTGGCACCAAAAGTATGATCTTTGACGGTTTTGTTATAACTGATAATATTATCCCAATTCACAAAACTCTTTTCGGAAGATTTGATTTTGGACAGTGACGTTGAATTCTGTCCCAAACGGTCAATAGAACTGGCCCCTTCAAAATCCTGCTTACGATAAAAAGCATAATTGGTTCCTAAATTAGAACGGAAAGTCAATCCTTCAACAGGAGTAAAATCCAAATACCCATTAGCTATCAAATTTGTTTTCAGCACATGATGTCTTGCAGCCACTTCAGATGCCTCATCCACCAACGGACTCACCTGTCCATTCTTTCCTAATGGATATTCCACCACTTTACCGTCTTCATCGTATGCTTTACCAAGAGGTGCATTAGTAGCAGCACGCCATAACACATTCTCGGCACGCTCATCCTGTGCATAATGAGTGATCTGTGTGGTCGCTCCTACTTTCACGGTCTTGCCCAACTTGTGCTCAATGTTCATACGCAAGTTGTACTTATCCATTTTATCATTTTTGAAAGAACCCTTTTCCTGATAATATCCGGCAGACAACATCGCGGTTGTCTTTTCCGTACCGCCCGAAGCTGTAACCTGATGGCTTTGAACAAGCCCTGTATGAAGCACCTCATCTATCCAGTCAGTCCACTCACCGTTCTGAATGGCCTGCCATTCCTCCACAGTGAAAAGTTTCTGGTCATCGGCGGTAGAATTCCACTGACCACCGGTACGAGCTGCTTCACGACGCACCTGCATATAGTCTTCACCACTCAGCATATCAGGATATTGCGCCCAACCGTTGACACCAAAATAACCGTTGTAAGAGAATTTGGTCTTACCTTGCGCACCTTTCTTGGTGGTGATAATGATTACCCCATTAGCACCTTGCGAACCATAAATTGCCGTAGAAGAAGCATCTTTCAGCACTTCGATAGATTCAATATCAGCCGGAGCAATATCCGAGAAATCACCTCCCTGCATACCATCAATGATAAACAGCGGAGCATTGGCAACATTGTTACCAAACTCATCTTTCACATCGGACAGTGAACGCTGTCCACGGATATTAATGGTTACACCCGAAGTAGCCTTACCTGAATTACGTACAATATCCAAACCCGGAACCTGCCCCTGCAATGCTTCCATGGCATTAGATGCCGGTGATTTTACAATATCAGCCGCCTTCACTGAAGCAATAGAACCTGTAAGGTCACGTTTCTTCATCACGCCATAACCCACAACGACCACTTCATCCAAAGCCTGCGTATCGGCCTCCATTTTAATGTTCAGCTGATTGCTTTTTCCTACCGTTATATCCTGCGTTTTATATCCTATATAAGATATGACGAGAATATGCTTACCTGAAGGAACTTCCAAAGAATAATTACCGTCAAAGTCGGTAATCGTACCCACCGTTGTACCTTTCACCAGTACGGATACACCAATTAACGGCTCCCCTGTGTCATCTATGATTTTACCTGTAACAGTACGTCCTTGCTGGACAGACTGAACCAATTCACCGGCAACAGGGTCACTTGCATTTGCATAAGAAAATGCAGACGGCATACATAATGCTGCCGATAACCCTAAAATAATGGGAGTACGTCTGATATTACTTTCCCAATTTTGTTTCGGACTTTTTTTCATGCTTTTTATTTCTATTATAATAGTCAACAAAAGTTTATTTTATTATATCTATTTAAATGACGCATGTAAAAAGCCCCTGTACCCAAACTCAATCATAAAAATACGTTAAAACAAAAGTATAATTTCTTTCATTTAGTATTTATTTTTAACTGAATCGCAAACTTAAATTTATAAATACCTGATTTTAGCCGATAAGATTCTAATACAGGTAGCCCCACGAATTATCTCCCTCCAACTCCCATTCGTGCACAATTTATATCTACCGTAGTGTTACTGTGAGGCTTCAATTCAAAGCCATGCTCCGATTATTTATAAGATCTACTGATTATAAGCAATCTCAATCGGTTATTTAAGGTTTCATAAACTAAAAGGAACCATACAAATACCTCTATACAAATCAATATAAATAGAATATAATCAATTTCATCATAGTAATTATAATAGGTAGTAACAAATCGATATGCGACTACCAATCCAATGGAATGAAAAAAAATTGTCTTGCCTCTTTACAAATAGAGACAAGACAATTATTCTACTATAAAAGTTTTAATTTATCAATATCCAGGATTTTGATATTCAGCACCATTAGATATAGTTGCAGTAAATGTTGTAGAGATAGGTCGTAATGCATAATTAGGATTAAAGAACTGAGCCAAATCCGGATGTGTTTCCTCCAAATAATTTGAACTCTTAAACATGCCGGTACGTTTCAAATCATAAAATCTACAATATTCGCCACAAAGCTCACGTCCTCTCTCATCTAAAACAGTACGAACTGTAGCTGTACCTGTCAATGCCTTTGCCCCTGCACGAGCACGTACCTTATTAATGTATCCCATTGCATTCGCACCACCATTGATATAAATATCAGCTTCTGCAGCTATCAGGTAAACTTCTGCCATACGCATCATAAAAGTCGCATTTAAATTGCCATTGCGTTTTTTAGAAGCATTGGCCACATAGTAATTGCTACTATTATGCTTATTCAATGATGGATAAAAATAACGGAACTGATTTTCCATACCATTATATTGCATATTTACATTATGTTTTTGATCATTGTACACATCATCATAAGCAATCATTAAATAATTCGAGGTATGTCTATTTGCTTTTTCCTCAGCATAATCCTCATCCTGAGGCATTACAAATTTAATCGCCAAATCTCCCTTCTTTAATTCAGTACCAACTATAGATTCATCTTTATCATACATATTAGCCGCACTAGTATCCCAAATATAATTCTTATTCGCATTCCATTCAGTAGTAAATGACTCATGGAATCTAGGATCAAGTGTTCCGTCCTCCTGCACATAAAGGTTTAAAAGATGTTGAGTAGGCATAAAAATGCCAGAAATACATCCTTCCCAAGTTAAACGAGTTTCTTGATTATCTTCACGTGCTCCGAATTTATTCACATTACACAAGAAATATTCATCATTACGATTTAATTTATAGTTACCGTTACTAGAACCATGACCATCAGAACCAGCATACCAACGATGCTTCCACAAAGCTTCTTTATTTTCCCAATTATTCGATTCTTTAAAAACTTCTTCATAGGTCGGTGGTGGATAAACCGGTCATCGCAGTTCCGACTTCTGTGGGCTACGGGGCCAGCATGAACGGTCTTTCGGCGCTGCTTACGATGATTAATTCCTGTGCGAACGGAATTGCTGTCGTAAACATCGACAACGGTTATGGGGCCGGATATATTGCAACACAGATTAACAGAATGGGAGTGCATAAAGATGAGTAAAAGTTTATATCTGGAGTGCGGGAGCGGAATCAGCGGGGATATGACCGTTGCGGCTCTGCTCGATCTGGGAGCAGACCAGGAGGTACTGGAGAAGGCACTGGCAAGCCTTCAGTTGCCGGGATACAAAACTGCCGTTACGAGAGTGAAAAAATCGGGGCTGGATGCCTGCGACTTCAATGTCATTCTGGATGCGGAGCATGAGAACCACGATCATGATATGGCGTATCTGCATGGGGATATGGCGAAAGCGCATGCACATGGAGAGGAGCATGTACACCATCATGAGCATACGCACGATCATGAGCATGTACATGACCAGAAACATACACACAGCCATGACCAGGAACACGCAGGAGAGCATCAGCACCATCATGAGCACCGCGGCCTGACGGAGATTCTTGCCATTATCCGCCGCGGTGATCTGACACCGGGAGCGAGAGCTCTGGCAGAGCGGATTTTCCAGATTCTTGCAGAAGCAGAAGCAAAAGCGCACGGTGTGCCGCTCGATCAGGTGCATTTTCACGAGGTAGGAGCGGTCGATTCCATCGTAGATATTGTTGCCGCCGCCGTCTGCCTGGACAACCTGGCGCCGGACGAGGTGATTGTGACGGGGCTCTGCGAGGGAAGCGGTTTTATCCGATGCCAGCATGGACTGATCCCGGTTCCGGTACCGGCCGTTTTAAATATCGTGCAGACGCACGGCCTGACGCTTATTCCAACCGGAATCAAGGGCGAGCTTGTTACACCGACCGGTGCAGCTATTGTTGCTGCTATCCGAACAAAAGAGAAACTTCCGTCCTCATTTAAATGCACGAAAACAGGTCTTGGAGCCGGAAAACGGACGTATGAGCGGCCGTCACTTTTACGGGCTATGATGCTGGAAACTGGGGAAAATGACGAAAAAGATACGATCTGGAAGCTGGAATGCAATATCGACGACTGCACCGGTGAGGCGCTTGGCTACTGTATGGGAAAACTGCTGCAGGCAGGTGCAAGGGATGTTCATTATATCCCAGTCTATATGAAGAAAAATCGTCCGGCATATCAGCTGGATGTGATCTGCGAGGAAGAAAAGCGGGAAACGCTGGAGAGTATTATTTTCACGGAGACAACCACGATCGGAATCCGTCGCTGCCAGATGGAGCGTACCGTGATGAAACGCGAATTTGCAACGATCACGACCGAATACGGGGATGCCGCTGTCAAGATCTGCCGTCATGGGGAGATAGAAAAAGTTTACCCGGAGTACGAGAGTGCCGCACTCATTGCTGAAAAAAGCGGTATGCCGGTTGGTGAGGCCGGTGCGTGGATCGTACAGAAATATAAAGAAGGAAAGTAAAAAACATGAGATATTTGAAACCACATTTTTACGATCAGTTTACATGTACAGCAGGAGATTGTCCGGATACCTGCTGCGCCGGCTGGCAGATTGTGATCGACGAGGATTCTCTGGAACGGTACGGAAAGGAGCAGGGCGAGTTTGGAAAACGTCTGCGCAATTCCATCGACTGGGAAGAGGATTGTTTCTATCAGAAGAACCGCCGCTGTGCTTTTTTAAATGATGAGAATCTCTGTGACCTCTACAAGGCACTGGGCCCGGATGCGCTTTGCGATACGTGCCGTCTGTACCCGAGACATACGGAAGAATATGAGGGACTGCGGGAGCTTTCCCTGTCCCTTTCCTGCCCGGAGGCGGCGCGAATCATTCTGTCCTGCCAGGAGCCGGTGCGCTTCATTGCGGAGGAGACCGACGAGGAGGATGATTTCGAAGAGTTCGATTTCATGATGTTCTCGCAGCTGGAAGATACCAGAGATGTTCTGTTCAAAATTCTGCAGAACCGTACGATGCCGCTGCAGGAGCGCATGAGGGCGGCGGAACAGCTTGCCGAACAGTATCAGATCTGCATGGAAGAACAGCGGGAATACGATATTGATGAGCTGCTTCGGAAATATGAGAAGCATTT
>ENA-OPSG01001053-OPSG01001053.1-human-gut-metagenome-genome-assembly--contig:-NODE-1053-length-14633-cov-14.097133_pt1 | contig 14633 bp, 11 predicted proteins | sample MGYA00241454_ERZ501900 | MGnify/ENA primary metagenome ERZ501900 (study PRJEB25962, sample SAMEA2042225) | human gut metagenome | biome: human gut; feature: human-associated habitat; material: faeces... | reverse complement strand
TTCCCAAAAAGCATCTTCGAGAACGTTGCCTACGGACTCCGTGCGGTTGTACTCACCCCAGACGGGATTCCAGTAGTTATCAACAGAAGCACGTTCGAGGTTAGTCTGCTTGAATCCGCGGGTCAGGTCGGCTTCTTCCGTCAAGAGACCTAAACGACCGGAAGTTAAAACGGGTTTGCCTTTATAGTCCAGCCGGTATGTCGGAACACCGTCTGCCTGCTCCATAAACTCCAATGACAGGTTACCGTCAGGAGAAGTGAGTTGCTGGGCCGAGGCGAACGAACCGAGGCAAAGGAAAAAGGCAATAAAAAGAGAATGTTTCATATTCTATTATGGTTTTAGTATGATACTTTTAAACACTAATATCATCTCATCAATACTTAAAGATTCGATACTGATAAGGACACAGGCTCAGTTCTGCTTCCAGCTTCTTTTCTGTTCCGCTATACATATCTCTACTTGGATGTCCGTTCCACTCTTGCGGAAGCGTCACATTTACTTCACGATTACGTACATTTACAGCAACCAACACACGGTCTTTACCATCCTGTTTTTCAAATAGCAGCACATCGGGTTGCGGATATGTCTTCAATCCCCCTTTACGAATAGCCGGATACTCGTTGTAAAGAGCCATCAGACGGCAGTATTCCTGATACAGTTCACTGTTCCCGGTCCAATCCACCGGAACATACGTAAAGAAGTTGATAGCTTCGGGATAACCCGCCTCTTGTGAACCATAAATCAACGCTCCTCCATGCAGATAAGTAGTCAGTACGAAAGCTGCCATAGAACCGCGCACATCTCCGAATTCTTTAGTAGGCGACATCTTTGCCGACTCATCATGATTGGTGGTAAAACGCAGTTTCACTTTTCCTACGGGCACTTGGGATTTATTCTGATTGCTTTTAAATCCGAACGTCGCAGATGATACGAAGTTGTTTTTATACTTATCCGTATCATCTGCGTTGTTCGTGTTTAAAAAATAAAAGCTTTGTGTCATCTGTATCTGAAAATGGCAAAAAGATAGTAGCTTTGCATCCATGAAAACAAAACTTCTCCCTATTCTGAGATATATAGTACTTGCATTGCTTCTTCTGTGCATTGTACTTTGCCGTTTTTTTCCCGTCATGGCCGAAGGGTATGCCTGTCATATCTATCCGTGGCTGTCGGCGGCGTTGTCCGCTATAGCTTCTGTTTTCCCTTTTTCCTTAGAGGAGGTGCTGGTGGTTGTAATCATTTTATGGATGATTATTTATCCTTTTCTTAAACGCCGGAAGAAGAAAAGCTGGAGATTCATTGTGGGCAGGGAAGTGGAGTTGCTGGCATGGGTCTATATCTGGTTTTATCTGGGATGGGGCTTGAATTATTTCCGTTACGATATTTACCGGCGGATGGAGGTGGAGCCTGCCGGTTACGATGAACAGGCATTCCATCGTTTCCTTGTTTCCTATACAGATAGTCTGAATCAGTCCTATACGGCTGAGGTGAAAACGGACCCTGAAAGGATGCGGCAGGAGATCAAGGAGATTTACCGGCAGGTTCCGTCTATGTATGGCTTGGCTCTTCCCCGGGATTATCAGCATCCCAAGCAGGTGTGGTTTAATCCGCTTTATTCGGGTGTGGGGGTATTGGGATATATGGGACCTTTTTTTGCGGAGTCGCAATTGAATGAAGAATTGCTTCCTGTACAATTGCCATTTACGTATGCCCATGAACTGTCTCACCTGTTGGGGGTAAGTAATGAGGCGGAAGCGAATTATTGGGCTTACAGGGTTTGTCGCTCTTCAAAGCGGCCGGCGGTGCGTTATAGTGCCTATTTCGGTCTGTTGCCCTATGTGCTGGTCAATGCATCTTCTGTGTTGACGGAAGAGGAATTTCGTGAATGGATTAAGACGATCCGTCCCGAAGTGGTGAAGGATTATGAATATAAACGTATGTATTGGAATGAGCGTTATAGTACCCTGTTGGGTGAAATGCAGAATAAAATTTATAACCTGTTTTTAAAGGGTAACAACATTCCTTCCGGTAGAAAGAATTATGCGGAAGTGATCGGGATACTGCTTTCTTTGGAAGAAAAATAGAAACAGAATGTTCAGGCTGGACTTGAATTCGATTGTGACAGTTATAACTTGATCCAAGAGTTCTACAACAAACGAGCTTTATATTGTTGCTCCACTGCTACCACTTTTCATCGGCATTTCAGCAGGAAGGGTGGTAGCAGTGGCAGCAGAAATATAAAACTCTAAAGAAGAACTGCTCAGGATGATACCAAGCAATGATCAGAATCCGCCAGGGAGTCTACTGTTTCTGTTTCACATAATCCGAAGGCGACATTCCGTATTCGTCCTTGAAACATTGGCGGAAATAGGCCACACTGCTGAATCCTATCATATAGGCTATTTCTGAAATAGTATATTGTCCGGACATCAGCAGTTCCACTCCCTTGTGCATTTTTACCTTACGGATAAATTCGTTGGCGGACATATCTGTCAGTCCTTTTATCTTGCGGTAAAGGGTAGAGTGACTCATGCACATCTTGTCGGCAATGAAAGCGATATCCATCTTTTCCATTTCCAGATTCTCTTCGATTATTTGCGTGATTTTCTGCAAGAATTCATTATCCAGTTTGTTTAACGAACTCACGGCACTTTCCTGTTTGGGCTGTATATCGGCCAGTGCCAGCAAAGAGGCTATTTTCTTACGGGTTTCCAACAGATTGTTGATGCGACTGTGCAACAGCTTGGCACTGAACGGTTTGGTAAGATAGGAATCTGCTCCGGATGCATATCCTTCTTCCTTGTCTTGTAAAGAATCTTTAGCCGTCAGTAAGATTACAGGGATATGGCTGGTGCGCATATCCTCTTTTATTCGCTTGCAAAGTTCGATACCGTCCATGACCGGCATCATGATATCACTGACAATGATGTTGGGAATTCGTGCCTGTGCCAGTTCCCAGCCTTCTTTACCATCCTTGGCAGTGATTACTTCATAGATATCTGTAAAAGAGCTCCGGATATATTCCCGTATGTCTGTATTGTCCTCTACCACCAGTACAATGGGATGATTTTCGGTTGGTGTATCGGTAATGGTGGTTTCCTCTGCATCCATCGGCTTCTTTTCCATATCATGTTGGGCATGGATAGCGTTGGGATACGTATTCTCGGTGAGCAGGCGCAGCGTGAATGTGGTTCCCGTATCCACTGTGCTTTCTACTTTCAGGATTCCTTCGTGTAACTCACTCAAACCTTTGACCAGAGCGAGCCCGATTCCCGAACCCGATGCCTGATATTTGCTTTTTGCCTGATAATAGCGATCGAAAATGTGTGGTAACGCTTCGGCGTCAATGCCATGACCGGTATCACTGACACTGATTTCCGTGTATTTTATCTGGTTCTCTTCTACTGAACGGAGTGATAAGGTGATATCTCCCTCGGAAGTATATTTGGCAGCATTGCTCATCAGGTTGTCCAGTATGATGGTGATCATGTCCGCGTCATAGAAGATTTCCGTATCTTCTGTTTCGATATGAATATGATAATTTACTTTGTTATTGGGATTCAGCTCTTTGTAACGTAATCCCACTTCCTGTACCAATTGTCCCAGATCTCCCTTGGCCACAGATAATTTACGGTTCTGGGTCTCGGTCTTGCGGAATTCCAGTATGCGGTTTATCAGATTCAGCAGACGGGTGGCGCTATCATGAATGATGCTGATTTTGTTGGCGTGTTTGGGAGACAGGGTGGCATCACTCAACAGGTCTTCCAATGGACCTAGAATCAGCGTGAGCGGAGTACGCAGTTCATGGGTGATGTTGGTGTAGAAGCGCAGGCGTTCTTCATTCAGTTCTTGTTTGTTCAGATTTTGCTTGCGTTCCACTTCCAGTGAACTTTCTAAGTCCAGTTTACGTTTATAAAAACGGAGCAATGCATATAATGCGAAGATAAACAATATGACATAACCCAATTTGGCATACCAGGTAAGCCAAAGGGGAGGAGCAATTACCACTGTCAGTTGTGCTGCATTCTCGTTCCATTCCTGATTGCGAAATCGGGTTTTCACTTTAAACACATAGTTGCCGTGCGGTATGTTACGGAAGGTGACCTGATTATCTCCTTGGGTGCTGTACCATGCATTCTCAAGTCCTTCCAGCATATATGAAAATTCTACTTGTGAACTTTGTGTATAATCCAACACATTGAAAGATATGTTGAAAGTGTTTTGATTATAAGGTAGCTCAACAATTCTGTTACTGATTGGAACCGGTAACCGGGTATCCCTGCTTTCTGTCTGTTTATTATAGATAAAGAATTGGGTGATGGTAACAGGGGAAACTTCGCGTGGTGATGATAGTTCACGCGGATTGAAATAACATGCCCCGTTTTGGGAGCCGAAAAACAGAGTACCGTCTGGAGTGATGCAAGTGGAACCATCCATGAAATCACCCATAGGTATACCGTCATGATAATTATAATTGTAGAATCTTTTGTTTTTTTCATCTAGACGAGAAATGCCACCATTGGTGCTTATCCATATATAGCCGTCATGGTCTTCCTGTATGGCACGTACCTGTGTGTTTTCCAAACCTTCCTTTGCACCGAATGACACAAAGATATTAGGTTGACTTACATCTTTAAAAATAATAATACCTTCCCGGGTGGCAACAAGAATGCGTTTGCGAGAATCTTCCATCATATAATTCACGGCATTGGATGGAAATGAATGGTCTGTTGTGAAATTATAAAGCTTTTTATCATCTTCATCAAACACCACTACTCCTTTGCCGAATGTTCCTACCCATAATTTTCCGTTTTTGTCCCGTATGATACCGTGTACCATAATATCGGGTAACTGGGCGTTTAATTCTTTCTCGTACGACAATTGGTTATTAAAATAAGAATAAATTCCCGTTTGGGTACCTATCCATATCTTGCCGTTTATATCCTCACTGAAGGAGCAGATATCGAGGAACTCCGAGCCTTTATCTCCTATCCGGGTGATACGTCCGTCTTTGGGAGTATAAAGCAATATGCCATTTTTATAAGTGCCTAGCCACAGTCGTTCTTGTTTGTCTTGGTAAATCACATTGATATGTGTTTGTGGGTGCAGCCGGCATTCGTGTAAAGAGAAGTTTTTTGTTTTCTTTCCTTTTTCATAAATTCCTAATTCACCTTCTCCTCCCAGCCATATTTGGTGATTATCTGCCCATAATCCCCATACTTGTTTATTATTGATCTTACCTTGTTTTTCAATAGTATAGGCAATGGTGTTGAATAATGGCTGTGCATAACTGATAAAATCCACTCCACCGCGGTAGTTGCCAATCCAAATATTTCCGAATGAATCTTGTATGATGCTTCGTGCATTGGGTCCGGATAATCCATGGTTGTCATTTGTTACCGTAATATTGGAGAATGTAATTTTTTCTGGAGATATAAATGTATTTTCCCTGAGATTGAGAATACTCACTCCTCCCATGTTGGTACATATCCATAGAGTGCCGTCTTTCATTTGTTTGATATCAAGAATCTGATCTGATAATAATGAGTTTTCATTTCCTTCTATGTGTTTGAATGTGATGAATTTTTCGCTTTGCGGATTGAAAAGTGCCAGACCGTTGTTGGTGCCTACCCATACGTTCTTATTCTTGTCTATGCATAGAGCGCGTACTTCATTATCGGGAATGCTATAAGGATTATTGGGGTCATGCTGATAATTTTTTGCAGTACGGTCTTTAAGGGATACAATGCTTAATCCTCTGAGATGATGGCCAATGTACAAATTGCCGTTACCGTCCTCTTTTGATACCCAGTTATTACCTTCCAGACCTTTTACATTCTTAGAAGAATAGGGGGTAAATAATTTGGTTTTCCGATCATAGTAATCAACTCCGAAATGATAATGTGTGATCCATAAGCCGCTGTCGGCAGCAACAGATAAGTCTGTGATATCATTACTGAGCATATAATTGCTCGTGGCAGGAATGCGTGATATGGTTTCTGTTTCATAATCAAAATAACAAAGTCCATCTCGTTGTGTGCCTATCCAGACTTTGTTTTCATAGGGGTCTGCAAGTACGACATTCAGTTCGTTACCACTCAATCCTGAATTATTCTTGGTATAGATGTTGAATTGACGTCCATCAAACCTGTTAAGACCAGATTCGGTTGCTATCCATAAGTAACCCTTTTTATCTTGAGTAACACTGACTACATAATTGCTGGACATACCGTCTTCCACTCCCAGGCGTTTGATAACATAAGGTTGTGCAGATGCATGGAACAGATAAATAAGACTTAATAATAATGAGATTGAAAATGAATATGTGTGTTTCATATAAAGGTACTTTTATGAGTACAAATATATAGTATTTTCTAAAATATTTCTGTTAATGTACATGACATATTCAGCATACGACAACTAAAAACTCGTTATGAACGATTTTTATATCCTTCTTGCTCAGTTTTTCTCTACTTGTCTTTTACAATATTTTTATATTTGTCTCGGGAAAATAAAACAGATTAAAAATTCTAATGCTTATGAAAACATAGACTTAGGTTCTTTGCAGGTTTGGTCCGGATGCCTTTATATACAATTCGGAGTTAGGAATGAGAGTTTATTACCTTAATTAAATCTAATTATAAAAGAAAGACGATGAAAGAAAATTCGTTTAAAAGAAATCGAAAGGCTATGATGGCTTTGCTGCTTTGCACAGGTTTCATTGTAACTCAGCCAATCAGTGTTATGGCTGAAGAGATTATGATTTTTGCTCAAACTGCTCAGCAACAAAAACAATCCGTTTCAGGAGTTATTAAAGATGCTACGGGGGAACCTGTAATTGGTGCTAGTGTGCTAGAGAAGGGGACTACGAATGGTACAATTACCGATTTTGATGGTAGATTTACGTTGAATGTAATTCCTGGCACTACACTAATAATCTCTTATATTGGTTATAAGACGGTAGAAATGAAAACTGTAGCAGGACAACCAATAAATTTAACATTGACTGAGGACAGCGAAATGTTGGAAGAAGCTGAACTCTGGTTTCATGATTCCGCAATATGCTGCCGCGTCTATGGTAAGCCAGAATAAGATGTACTGCTATGCCGCCAGCAGCGACTCCATCGTTTCCTCCAACGGGCAGGAAGACCATGTCAGCATGGGTGCCAATGCAGCTACTAAGCTTTATCGCATTATGGACAATCTGGAGCATATCCTTGCCATCGAACTGATGAATGCCGCTCAGGGCATCGACTTCCGCCGTCCGGCAAAGACTTCTCCCGTTCTGGAGCGTTTCCTGCACGAATATCGCAAGGAAGTCCCCTTTGTGAAGGAAGACATCGTGATGTATAAGGAAATCCATAAGACAGTCGCTTTCCTCAACCGGACAAAGTTTGATTATTAGGAACTTCCCAATAAATCTGCCAGAAACATAATAATTATTAATCTGTTAACAATAAGAAAGGAAACTTAATTGGCGAATTGAGTTTTCTTTCTATATTTGTCCCGTTTTATTCCGATAATGAATAAAAATAGTTTTAGTTTAGAAAGGGAAGAAAAATGGGCGAACACACGAAGCATTCAACATCACGGGTGGAACTGAGGGAACGTATCATTCTGGCCGCCGTAGAATTATTTACAACAAATGGAATAAAAAGTATCACGATGGATGAGATTGCCGCATCTTTGGGTATCTCTAAGCGCACTCTCTACGAAGTTTTTCCGGACAAGGAAACCTTGTTGGAAGAATGTATCCTGAAGTCCCAGAAGGATGGTGATATTTTTGTGAAAGGAGTAATAGAGACTTCCGGTAACGTATTGGAAGTTTTGTTGAGATGTTATCAGTGGAGCATAGAGCGTTTTCATGCCACGAACAAGAAGTTTTTTGAGGATATCAAGAAATATCCCAAGGCTTATCAGCTGATGAAGAACAACCGGAACCGGAGCTCGGAAGATACAGTGAACTTCTTCAAAGAGGGCGTGAAGCAAGGCATTTTTCGTGATGATGTGAATTTCGCCATTATCAATCTGCTCGTGCGCGACCAGCTCGATTTGCTGATGAATTCGGACATCTGCAATGAGTATTCTTTCCTTGAAGTGTACGAATCTATCATGTTCACTTTCTTGCGCGGTATCTCTACGGAGAAGGGTGCCCGTGTTCTGGAGGACTTTATCTGCGAATATCGCAAGAATCAGGTAAAGCCGGATGAAACGAAGGAGTAGTTTTAATAAATAATCTATTTTTGATTTATGAAGATGCAGAGATTTTGGGTAGGCAGAGCACTACTGTTGGCAGTTGCTGTGCTGTATGCCGGCGGCTATGTGCGCGCACAAGAGGCAAAGGATACCCTGACCCTGACCCTTGACCGTGCCTTGGAGATTGCTTTAAGCGACAATCCTACCATAAAGGTGGCGGAGGAAGAAATTGCTTTGAAGAAAGTGACTCACAAGGAGACCTGGCAGAACTTGCTTCCGCAGGCAAGCATTGACGGTACGTGGAATCATACCATCAGTGCGGCACAGATGAATCTTGGTGGACAGTCGTTCAAGATGGGTATGGACAATTCGAATACGGTAAGCGGGGTGCTGAATATCAGTTTGCCCATATTCGCCCCTAGCGTATATAAGGCCATGTCGATGACGAAGACAGACATTGAACTGGCTGTGGAAAAGTCACGGGCTTCTAAGCTGGACTTGGTGAACCAGGTAACTAAGGGTTACTATCAGCTGATGCTGACGCAAGACTCCTACGATGTGTTGCAGAAGAGCTATAAGCTGGCAGAAGACAACTACAACATTGTCAATGCCAAGTATCAGCAGGGTACCGTCAGCGAGTTCGATAAAATCAGTGCCGAGGTGCAGATGCGCAGCATTAAGCCGAATGTGATTTCAGCGGGTAATGCCGTGACGTTGTCCAAGTTGCAGTTGAAGGTACTGATGGGGGTAACGGCCGATGTGGATATAGAGATTGCCGACAATCTCGGCAACTATGAGACGGAGCTGTTTGCCAATGAACTGAATCAGCCCGCTGCCAATCTGAACAATAATACGACGATGAAGCAGTTGGACTTGAACCGGAAGATGCTCAATCAGAACATCAAGTCACTCCGTGCCAACTTCATGCCTACTTTGGGTATGAACTATTCTTACCAGTACCAGTCACTCTACAACGAGGATTGGAACATCCTCGATTATAATTGGAGCGGAAGTTCCGCACTGATGTTTACGCTGAGTATTCCTTTGTATAAGGCAAGCAATTTCACCAAGCTCAAGTCCAACCGTATTCAGATACGTCAGTTGGAGCAGGACCGTCTGGACACAGAGCGAAAGCTGAACATGCAGATTACCAGCTACCAGAACAACATGGCTGCCAGTTCCGAGCAGGTTGTCAGCAACCGCGAGAATGTGATGCAGGCACAGAAAGCTGTGCAGATTGCCGGTAAACGCTATGAGGTAGGCAAAGGTACGGTGTTGGAACTGAACACATCACAAGTGCAGCTTACGGAGGCTGAACTGACTTACAATCAGTCCATCTATGATTATCTGGTAGCGAAGGCTGACCTTGACCAAGTGCTGGGAAAGGATTATATTGCAGAGAACGAAGAATGAAGAACTAAGAATGAAGAATAGAAATAAGAACAACGATATGAAAAAAGGTTTTCAATGGATGGCCCTGCTGGTTGTTGCCATGTTGGGGGCATGTAGCGGAGGTAGTGATAAAGCTGCTGCTGAGAAGGTGGACGAGAAGCCGAGGGTGAAACTGGCCGAGGTGTCGTCCCGTCCCGTGGAACAGATTCAGGAATACACCGCTACGGTGGAAGCCGAAGTAAAAAACAATATTGCTCCCTCTTCTCCGGTGCGTATAGACCGCATCTTTGTGGAGGTGGGCGACCGCGTGTCGAAAGGCCAGAAGCTGGTCAGCATGGATGCTGCCAATCTGAAGCAGATAAAATATCAGTTGGACAACCAGCAGATAGAGTTCAAGCGTATTGACGAGTTGTATAAGGTAGGCGGTGCCTCCAAGTCGGAGTGGGATACCGCCAAGATGAATCTCGACATCCGTGAGACTTCCTATAAGAATCTCTTGGAGAACACCTCGTTGCTCAGTCCCATTAACGGGGTGGTGACGGCACGCAATTACGATAACGGAGATATGTATAGCGGTGGAGAACCGGTACTGGTAGTGGAGCAAATCACTCCGGTAAAACTATACATCAACGTATCCGAAGGCTACTTTACCAAAGTGAAGAAGGGCGCTCCCGTATCCGTGAAAGTAGATGTCTATGGTGACGAGGAGTTCGAAGGCAAAATCAGCCTTGTTTATCCTACCATCGACCCGGCTACCCGTACTTTCCCGGTAGAGATACAGCTTGTCAACCGTGATCAGCGCGTACGTCCGGGAATGTTTGCCCGCGCCACGCTGAACTTCGGAACACAGGACCACGTGGTTGTTCCCGACCTGGCCATTGTGAAGCGTGCCGGTTCAGGCGACCGCTATGTCTATGTCTACAAGGACGGCAAGGTGTCTTATAATAAGGTAGAGCTTGGCCGTCGTATGGATACGGAGTATGAGTTGATTTCCGGTGTAGACAATAACTCTCAAGTTGTTATTGCTGGGCAGTCTAAATTAGCCGATGGTGTGGAAGTCGAGGTAGAAAAATAATATGGTAATGTGGTAATGTGATAATATGCTAATGTGCCGATGTAGCTACATTGCGCAGCCAATTAGCATATTAGCACATTGGCAAATTAAAGAATTAATCTTATGAGTTTATACGAAGGAGCGGTTAAGAAACCGATTATGACCTCGCTCTGCTTCCTGGCAGTGGCTATATTTGGTCTGTTCTCTCTGTCGAAATTGCCGGTAGACCTTTATCCGGACATCGAGACCAACACCATTATGGTGATGACGACCTATCAGGGTGCCAGTGCCTCGGACATCGAGAATAACGTGACCCGTCCGTTGGAAAACGTGCTGAATTCGGTCAGCAACTTGAAGCATATCACTTCCCGTTCGTCGGAGAATATTTCCGTGATTACGCTGGAGTTTGAGTATGGGTATGACATAGACGTGCTGACGAACGACGTGCGTGATAAACTGGACATGGTGAGCTCCATGCTGCCCGATGAGGTCGAAACTCCCATCATCTTCAAGTTCAGTACGGACATGATTCCTATCCTGCTGCTCTCCGTGCAGGCGGAGGAGAGCCAGCCGGCTCTTTACAAAATATTGGATGACAACGTGGCGAATCCCTTGGCGCGTGTGCCCGGTGTCGGTACGGTGTCCATTTCGGGTGCCCCCAAGCGTGAGGTCAATGTATATTGCGACCCCAATAAACTGGATGCCTACAACCTTTCTGTAGAAACTATCAGCTCTATTATCAGTGCCGAAAACCGGAATACGCCGGGCGGTACGTTTGATGTAGGTAGCAATACCTATTCGCTGCGTGTGGAAGGTGAGTTCAAGGATCCCAAAGAGATGGAGAACATCGTGGTAGGTACGCACAACGGTGCTTCCGTCTATCTGCGCGATGTGGCAAAAGTTGTGGACTCTGTGGAGGAACGTGCACAGAAGACGTATAGCAACGGTGTGCAGGGCGCTATGATTGTGGTGCAGAAACAATCGGGTGCTAATTCTGTAGCCATTTCGCAGAAGGTAATTGATATGTTGCCACAGTTGCAGAAGTCACTGCCGAGCGATGTGAAGCTGGGGATCATTGTCAATACTTCCGATAACATCTTGAATACGATAGACAGCTTGGAGGAAACCATTATGTACGCTATGCTGTTCGTTATCTTGGTGGTGTTCGTTTTTTTGGGGCGTTGGCGTGCCACGGTCATCATCTGTATCACCATACCGATGTCACTGGTTGCCTCGTTCATCTATCTGGGTATCATCGACGGCGGTTCACTGAATATCATCTCGCTCTCTTGTCTCTCTATTGCTATTGGTAACGTGGTGGACGACGCCATTGTGGTACTCGAGAATGTAACGACCCATATTGAACGGGGTTCCGAACCGAAGCAGGCAGCGATACATGCCACGAACGAGGTGGCCATCTCCGTAATTGCATCTACGCTAACTATGATTGCGGTATTCTTCCCATTGACGATGGTAAGTGGTATGTCCGGTGTGTTATTCCGTCAGTTGGGATGGATGATGTGTGTGATTATGACGGTTTCCACAGTTTCAGCCTTGTCATTCACCCCGATGATGTGTGCGCAGCTTCTGCGTTTGCAGAAAAAGCAGAGTAAGATGTTCCTTACGCTCTATACGCCGATTCAGCGTGCGCTGGACGGTCTTGACGTGTGGTATCAGAACCGGTTGAACTGGGCTGTGCGCCATCGTCTGACGGTTATGGCAGGCTGTGCCGCATTCTTTGTGGCAAGTCTGTTCTGTGCCAAGTACATCGGTACCGAGTTCTTCCCGGCAGCAGACAATAGCCGCATCGGTATCAACCTTCAGTTGCCCATCGGGGCCCGTGTGGAGCGTGCGGAAGCGTTGGCTTCGGAACTGACAAACAAGTGGATGACGCGCTACGGAGATATGATGAAAGTTTGCAACTACACTGTGGGGCAGGCGGACTCTGACAATACGTTTGCTTCCATGCAGGACAACGGTAGTCATATCATTAGTTTCAATATCAGTCTGGTGAGTCCGGGAGACCGTGACGTGACACTGGAAACCGTTTGCGACGAAATGCGTGAGGACTTGAAGGGGTATCCTGAATTGGATAAGGCGCAGGTTATTCTGGGCGGTAGCACAGGCGGCATGAGCGCCCAGGCAAGTGCCGACTTTGAGGTTTATGGTTACGACTTCACCGCTACGGACAAAGTGTCAGCCGAACTGAAAGAGAAATTGTTGCAGGTGAAAGGTGTGAGTGAAGTGAACATCAGCCGTCAGGATTATCAGCCCGAATATCAGGTGGACTTTGACCGTGAGAAGCTGGCATTGCATGGCTTGAATCTTTCTACTGCCTCCAACTATCTGCGTAATCGTGTAAATGGTGCTTTGGCATCTTATTATCGCGAAGATGGTGACGAGTACGACATCCGTGTGCGTTACGCTCCCGAATTCCGTACAAAGATTGAAGATTTGGAGAACATCCTTATTTATACGCCTTCCGGTGAGGGTATCCGCGTGAAAGACCTCGGCAAAGTAGTCGAGCGTTCTGCTCCTCCTACCATCGAACGTAAAGACCGTGAGCGTATTGTTACTGTATCTGCGGTTATTTCGGGAGCACCTTTGGGCGATGTGGTGGCCGATGGTAATGCTATAATTGATAAGATGGACCTACCAAGTGGTGTTTCTATCCAGATTTCGGGTTCGTATGAGGACCAACAGGATTCATTCTCCGACTTGGGAACGCTGGCTGTATTGATTGTTATTCTCGTATTCATTGTGATGGCAGCTCAGTTTGAGTCTTTGAGTTATCCGTTCATCATCATGTTTTCCATTCCATTTGCATTCAGCGGTGTGTTGATGGCATTATTCTTTACGGGAACCAATTTGAATGTGATGTCGCTTTTGGGTGGAATCATGTTGATTGGTATTGTGGTGAAGAACGGTATCGTACTCATCGACTACATCACGCTTTGCCGCGAACGTGGTCAAGCGGTGCTTCACTCTGTAGTCACGGCAGGCCGCAGCCGTTTGCGTCCGGTATTAATGACTACACTGACCACTATCCTCGGTATGGTGCCGATGGCTGTAGGGCAGGGTGAAGGTGCCGAGATGTGGCGTCCGTTGGGTGTTGCCGTAATTGGCGGCTTGACGGTGTCTACCATCCTAACATTGATTCTTGTCCCCGTGCTCTATTGCTCGTTTGCCGGTATCGGTATTCGCCGCACGCGTAAGAAGATTAAGAAAGACCGTGAGCTGAATGATTATTACCAGCTGCATAAGGAGAAGATGACGAAACCACGTAAACAATGATTAATCATTAAACATTAATCACTAAACATTATTCATTAATCATTAAACATTAAATTCGTGAAATCAGTATTCATAACATTCGACCAGGCGTTCTTCGAGCGCATCATGGCATTGCTCGACCGCCACAACTGCCGTGGCTTCAGCTATTGGCAGCAGGTACAGGGGCGTGGTTCCGTCAAGGGTGAGCCGCATTACGGCAGCCATGCCTGGCCCAGCATGTGTAGTGCCATTATCGCTGTGGTGGATGAGGCTAAGGTAGCTCCGCTGCTCGATGCCCTCCATGCTTTGGATGTGGAGACGCCGCAGCTGGGGTTGCGTGCATTCGTGTGGAATATCGAACAGACCATTTAATCAGGCCTGTTCTATCAATAACTATTATCCCCGGAGAAAAAATCTTGTTTCTTCGGGGATAATTCTTTTTTGTCCGGAGATATTTTTTCAACCTATATCTATATCTTTGCGTCCACGTTAGGTATGGAAAAGAATTCATTGAAATATACGGGTTTGTTAGTGTTCATCGTATGGGGCGCATTGCTACTGATGCAATGGCTGCCAAGCATCGCGGTGGGCGAACACACGCTGCGGCGTGTGGACCTGCTGGGCGATGTGCGCCGCCCCAAGCCGGTGACGGAAGAAGAACCGGACAGTCTGCTGCCTAGTTAACTTTAAATGGTATATTATGATAGATAAAATCGGAAGG
>ENA-OPSG01001050-OPSG01001050.1-human-gut-metagenome-genome-assembly--contig:-NODE-1050-length-14641-cov-4.622035_pt1 | contig 14641 bp, 12 predicted proteins | sample MGYA00241454_ERZ501900 | MGnify/ENA primary metagenome ERZ501900 (study PRJEB25962, sample SAMEA2042225) | human gut metagenome | biome: human gut; feature: human-associated habitat; material: faeces... | reverse complement strand
CGAACGCCTTTTACGGTTCGGAAAGGAATTAGTCTTCTACTTGTAGCTGAGATATGCGATTTTGGAAGCCAGAGGCAGGCAACTTCTCGCTACTACGTAAAATATATGCTCACACTATACCCTTGAGGCCGACAGACTGCCTACATCAAATAAACTGGTATGCAGAATTCTTTCTTCTGGACTGCTTTTATTGCCAGTTGGTAAGGTCAGTGACTAGCCACTGGATATTTCTTGCTTTTGGGCTTATTTCTAATATTTCTCCTGAATCCCAGCCTCAAATAAGGAGAAAAAATGAATCAAGTATCAATCATTAAGGTGGCAGTTACATGTGCGCTGGCAGGTGTCTGTTTAAGCGGATTTGCCCAAGATCATGAGTTAACGACAGATGTTGTCGTGGTTGGCGGCGGAATATCAGGATTAAGTTCCGCTATGTCCGTTCTCGATCACGGAGGTAAGGTGGTGGTTTTAGAAAAGCTTCCGGGACTGGGCGGCGCAGGGAACTATTTCGAAGGGGCTTTCGCAGCTGACTCCGACTACAAGAGAAGAAATGGACTGACTGAGCCGACAGCAGATCAAGTGTACAAGGATGTCGTCAGGTTCTATAACTATAGAATCAATGCCGTAGTTCTTCGGACTTTGATCAATGAGAGCGGTCCTGCAATGGACTGGATCGAGACAAAAGGCTACAAGTTCAAGCTGAATAAACGTGGCAAAAAAGATCGCCACATGGCTCCGGACGGCTTTGGTGCTGGGTTTATAAAGCTTTTCTACCGTGATATTGAGAAGAACGGAGGAACTATTCTCTTAGAGACCCCAGCGCAGAAACTTATTCAAAATGAAAAAGGTGAGGTTGTAGGGGTAGAAGCTAAAAACCATAAAGGCGAAAAAGTTACTGTACGAGCCAAAGCAGTTATTCTTGCCACTGGAGGTTTCCCAGGTAATCAGGAAATGCTTAAGAAATATGTTCCGGACATTGGCAAAGAAGGTATGGCCAGAATCATGCTGCGCGGTCCGGGGATTGAAGGACGAACCGGTGACGGTATAAACATGGCTAAGGAAATTGGTGCTGATTTAGCTGGTATGGATACGATTGCAGGAAACAGCCCATGAACCTGTCATCTTCCAATTTAATGGCCCTCAATGGCTTAAAGAATCTAGAGCAGCTTTGAGTCAGCCATTCTTGTGGGTCAACAAATTTGGACAGCGTTTTTACAACGAAGGCAATGGTCGTTATTGGAACGACAATCACAATGCGATGACTGCAAATGGCGGAGTGATGTTCTCTATTTTTGATGAGAACATGAAGAATAAGCTCATTAAAGAGGGCCCTTTAACCGACTTCAATCAGATTGTTATCAGAGGCGAACCGATGACCGCTTTGGATGAAGGGCTGGAAAGAGGTATTAAAGCTGGTTACGCCTTTAAGGCAGACACAATCGAAGAATTGGCAGAAAAGATTGGAGTACCAGTCCAAAACCTTGTGGAGACGGTTAAAGATATCAACGCGGCGGCAAATGCCGGAGAAGATAAATTATTGGGCAGGCCTAAACAATTTTTGTTTAAGTTCTCTGACAAAGGTCCTTACTATGCCATGCGAGGACTTAGAGCCTTCTTCCAGACCTTGGGCGGTGTGCGTATGAATTCGAAGATGCAGGCCATGGATAAGAAAGGCAACGTTATTCCTGGCCTATACGCAGTGGGAATGGATATGGGTGGTCTGTACGACACTAGTTACGATATCAAGTATCCGGGATTTACAAGTGGTTTTGGTATGACCGGCGGTTTAATCGCAGGCAGGGATGCAATGCGTTTAGTCAAGGAATCTAAAAAATAATCTCAGGAGATAACAATGTCGAATAACAAATTCAAAGTTCTCTTTCTTGCCTTCGTGTTTGCCGGTTCTTCCATGGTTAGCGCTCAAGGTCTTTCCTCGATGAAAGCACACGATAAACTTGGAGTTACCTGTGAACAATGTCATGGAACTAAAGCCCCTATGGCAGCTCCGGATGAGAAGCAGTGTTTGGCCTGTCACGCCAATAGCGGAGGACATTATCGCGGAACAAAATTAGACGCTTCCGGATTTGGCGTTCCAAAAGTCTATATGGAAAGCGGACGTGAACGTCCCGCTGCTATTCATGACAGTCATTCCGGCCCCGTTAGATGCACTGTATGTCATACAGCTCATAAGGCACCTCCCAAAATGTACTGCAATAACTGTCACTCATTTGATGTAAAGACGAAATAGATGACCCTTGAGGAGCTCTGCTCCTCAAGCAGTACAAGGAGAAAAACATGACCAAAGCTAAGTTAATAACTAAGATGCTCGGCCTCATGCTGCTTCCAACATGTTTATATGCATCGGAAGTGGAAGTCTATGGTGTGATTGATACTGGGATAGCTGTTTCTAGAGTGGACGGGCAAACCAGGGTTTACCAAGAAACAGGTTTTATGAGGCCGAGCCGTTTTGGTTTTAAAGGCCGTGAAGATTTGGGTAACGGGCGTGCCGTCAGTTTTATCTTAGAGCAAGGATTCGAGTCGAATAACGGAGCAGCGAGTCAAGGCGACAAATACGCCTTCGGGCGAGAAGCTAACTTGAACTATGAAAATGATTTTGGAAAGTTTGGGTTGGGAAGAATCGGAAACTTTATGTCAGGTATGGGGTCTTGGGATCCATGGGGACCGAATTCCGGACCTTTTGCCACGGGCTGGGGTATTGCTGCTTCTGGTTCCACAATGTCAGACTATTTAAGGATGAATAACACTTTTGCTTGGAAGTCTCCCAAACTAAATGGCTGGCAGTTAATGGCTCAATATTCTCTTGATGTGCTAGGCACAGAAGCGGCAACGTTTGCTGATAATACCCGATACCTTTCCGGGGGTATGGCCTATATGGAAAAAGGTTTGAACTTTTTAGTTCTTGCCGGCTGGAGAATGAATCCGACGGTTGGAGGTAAAGGTTACGAAGACGGACAAACGTATGGTGTTGCGGTTAATAAGCAGTTCTCCGGATTTAAGCCGTACTTTGCGTTTCAATATGCGAAGAATTCTTTGTCTGTCGGCAAAAAGCCGCTGGCTGTTTTTAAGGCCGTTGAGGCAACCGGGGCCAATACAAAAGGAATTGACGGTTTTGCAGTAGTGACCGGATCGGATATAAGTCTTTTCGGTGGTACTTTTAAGCTCGCAGTCCAATATTCCCATGGACGCAATAAAGGTGCAGAAAACAGAGATAAGCTTCGACGATTGATATTTTCGGTAGGGCAAGAGTATCTGCTGTCTAAGAGAACCGCTTTGTACGGAGGAGTCAATTGGGGCAAGTCTACGAAGAAGGTATTCAATAGCGAAGACAACGTCCGCGCTATGGAGTTCTTCAGCGGAATCAAGCATAGTTTTTAGCTTTCTACTCGTCCTTCAAAGAGTCTGCTGCTCTACTTTTCTTCAAAGGCTTCAGGAAAGAGGTAGAGAATTTCTTCCCGAAGCTTTTTAAGACCTTTTTCGAAATCCTCCTTTGTAAGTGAAGGAGGATTCAGCATAATATGCGAGGAATCCGCAGAATCGTAGAAAAATCCCGGATTAAAAGAGATACCTTTTCTCGATTCAAACAGTACCTTTGTATCGATAGGAGGTTTAAACTTAATCCAGAAGCACCATCCGCTGGCTTTACGGTTCCAATTCGCTATATCTCCTAGATACTTTTGGATTAATGAGTTATTCGTGTAGGTGTCTTCTCTTAGCTTCTCTCGTATGGCAGCGTGATAATTTTGCAGCTCCCTGGTTTGAAGAAGACGCTGCAGAATGGTTTGAGAAAACGTATCTAAAGAACGAAAGCGTTTTTCCTTGATGTCTTCTAATCGCAGAATTACAGGTTTGGGAGCCACAATCCAAGCCAGCCAAGTTCCAGCCGCCATTCCTCTTGGAAAAGCTCCAATCTGTATGGTGCCTTCAAAGTATTCTTTACGAAATAAAGAATTGGGGGCGTCTCTTTCTAGATTGTAGGCCTCCAGCATGCAATTATCGATGATTGGGATATTGTGGATCTTGCAAACATTGAGAATCTTGTCTCTGCGGCTTTTGCTCAGAGAAACATTCGTTGGGGGAGTACAGCTGGACCAAATGAAGAGCACCGAGTCGTTTTTGGGATTTCCTTTTTTCATTAAAGAGTCAACAACAATTCCCTCTGAGTCGCTTGGCAGAGGATGTAGCTGGGCCCCGTACGATTCTAAAAAGCCAAAATAATTGATATCACTAGGTGTGGAGTAGTAAAGGTGGACGCCGGAAGCTAGAAGTAATTCAGAGACGAAAGAAATTGCTTGAACAGGACTAGCAACCAAAAGAAGTTCTTCTCGAGTGCAGGTTACACCGTGCTCGGCGAGATACTCTAACATTGAATCTTGAAGCGACTCTATGCCATGAATGTAGTCTCTCTTTAAGTCTGATGGATCGCCGATAATCGCTTTGATTTGCTGAAGTGTTTTTAAGTTTTTTTCGCACTCTTTGAATTCAGAAGATAGACTCAGACGAGAGAGATTAATTTCCGCATTGTCAATGCGGCTGCTCTTTTGGATATTGCAATATCGATGTCCCGAGCGACGGAAATAGACATTCCATTGAACGCCTTTGGTAGAAAGGTCGGAGACGACCGCCTGATTTCTTTCCTGAATATCAATAAGCCCTGCATCGGCCATTTCAGTCATGGCTTTTACTATGGTTGCGCGTGACAGGCCGAGAAGCTTGGCTAACTGCCGTTGAGATGGGAGAACTTCTCCTTTTCTAAGCTCACCGCAAGCAACCGAAGCTCGGACTAGATTCACTAGTTGCTTATAAATCGGTACTGTACTGTTGGGATCGATTTTCCATGAGATCATCAGGTGTCCTCAGGCTATTTTCGGAAAATTATGGCTTTTATCCCAAAAAAAGAAAAGGCGGATAAGCAAAAACGAGGAGCCAAGATTTTGTCTTGAATCCTCGTTTTAGAAGTAGTTTAGGTTTTTCTAAGAACCAGCCATGAACGTTCTGACACCGGAACCCATAAATTGAACACCAATACAAATCAGCAAGAAACCCATTAACTTAGTGAGTACCTGGGTGCCCGAGGGTCCAAGTTTGCTTGAAATATACTCTGAACACCGAAGAACAATCCAAGTAATAAAAGCGCAGGCCAGAATAGAGACGCCGGTCATAAAGAAAGCTCCGGCCATATCAATCCAGTTCGGCAATTCCGCAATTTCGGAAGCAATACCGATGACAACGGCGATGGTACCTGGTCCGCTTATTCCCGGCATAGCTAAAGGGAAGAAGGAGTAGTCCGTTTTGTCTCTTCTGACAACCGGAGCTCCTTGTTGGTCTCTGCTGCCAAACAGCATTTGATAGCCAATCAGACCTACTACAAAGCCGCCGGAGATACGCAGCGCGCCATAGGAGATGCCGAAAAATACCAAGAGAAGGTTGCCCGCCGCAAGACTGACGAGCATGATTGCTGCCGCGTAATAACATGCCCAGTTTGCTTGCTTCTTGCGCTCAGCAATGGACATGCCTTGGGTCAAACTGATATAGAGAGGGATCTTAGATAGAGGATTTGTAATAACAATCAGTGAGACAAATCCTCCAAACAAATATTGAAGGTATAGAGATTCAACCATGGCTATGGTGTCGCGGGTAGAAACTGATTCTAACTAAGGACCTGAAGTTACGATTCACTGACTATAAAGCAATTAATCCGGTTTTGCACTAATTCTTTTTCTGATATGAGTCTTGATAATTTCAGCACTTTCGGCAACATCCCGAGCAATCATGGCATCATCGGACTCAAAGCCCGGAAGGCAGAGAGCTTTTAAGTATATGTTGTTCTTCAACATTTCAATATAAATTCGAGCAATGCCTTTAAGTTCTTCAAAATCAAGAGCAATATGGTTCTCCAGTACCTTGGCAAAACAGCTGTAGCTGAGAAGGGCCCCTTGCTCGTAATACCATTTGCCGATATCTGGAAATCTAGCGCTCTCTGAATAAATCAGCCTGGCTGCGCCTATGGCTCGTCTCGAGAGAATTCCCTTAAGAAATATATTTCCAAAAACAACAAGTTCTTCTTCCCAGGTTCTCTTTTCGTCGTACTGTTCAGCGTATTCCGAGTAGAGCTCTTCAACCATGGATTCAAGGGCAGCTAAAAAGAGTCCTTGCTTGGAGCCGTAAGTTTTATAGATCGTTGTTCTGGACCCGCCTGATATTTTCAGAATTTTATCGAGAGAAGTTCCCTCATATCCGTTAGCAATGAAGACATCAATCGCCGATTCCAAGATGGCTTTTTGGCGTTGCTTCCCTTTTTTTGTCGGTAATGCTGGCATGAGTTTGTTAAAAATTGATCTCTAAGAATGAACAGTACTACAAAAATTATAAAATATTCTGTACTGTACGATACAGTATTAAAAATTGTTGAGGAAAAAAACAAATGAAAAGAAGAGCTCTGTTAGGAACAATGACGGCGGGACTTGTTGCTCCTATGCTTTGTGGGAAAGCATTTGCGCAGTCGTCAAACGGTATTAAGTTGGTGATCCCATTTCCTGCCGGCGGCGGAAATGTTTTAGGCAGAAGCCCGTTAGACGCATTGTCCAGAAATCTCGGAAAGGATATTTGGGTTCTCAACAGACCGGGTGCCGGCGGAAATATTGGTACTTCTTACCTTATTGACGAGCCTCAGAAAGACGCCAGCTTCGGTTATGTCACCAATGGCATTATGTGCGTCAACCGTTATCTTTATAACAATATGAAGTTTGATCCGCTTACCGATCTTGAACCGGTGGGCCAGATTTCTAAGGTTGGGCTTGTGATGGTTCTTAATACCAAAGCTATTCCCGGCGTCGAGGATTACGAATCCTTGGTTAAATACAGTAAATCTCATCCGGGAGAAATGTTCTTTGCTTCATCCGGTGTCGGTACTACGAGCCATCTCGCCGGGCAGTTCTTTGCTATGCAGACTGGTTTAAACCTTACTCATGTACCTCACGCCGGCGGTGCAGCAGCTATGGTAGAAGTGTTAGCTGGAAGAATTCCATTCATGATCGATGTGGCAGCTAATGCGTTGCCTCATGTTAAGAAGGGCTCTTTAAAGGCAATCGCCGTCACAACCGGAGAAAGGTTAGAGAGCTTGCCAAATATTCCGACTATGAAAGAAATCGGCCTTAAAGATTATGAACTTTGTGCTTGGGATGGTTATGTGGTTCCAAAGGGTGCTCCAAAAGAACTCAAGGATCAGCTTTCCAAGGCGCTGGTAAAGTGCAGAAGCGACCAAAAGGTCATTGAAAGAATCAAGATGCTTGGTGCACAACCGGTTCTTTCTGATGGTGCTGAATTTGCTGAATTTATTAAGGCCGAAGCTCAGAAATGGAAAACCTTGGCTGAGTCGATTTCCCAGGCTAAGTAATTTTCCGATTTAAATTTTGGAAATGATGAGTTGATCTCCATTTCTTGATTGCCATAAAAAGGTTTCTCACGACATGTTTGAGAAACCTCTTCTCGTATTTACAACTTCTTCATCAGGTCGGTCTTTCTATTCCGGAAGAATAGGATTTTGAACTTCGACCATGTTAATGGATAGGCCTTATATTCACTTTCCTTCAGTCAAGCATCTAAATAACACCCCGTACTTCAAACGTACTTTATTCACAGAAACTTTGTCTGACTATTAAGCTCAGGGTTAAAAACTAGCCACGAAATTGTTGTGTAATCTTGTACAAACAAGGATAATACCCACCTTTTCAGATGAAGCGTCTAGATTTTTCTCTCCTGTCGGTAGGAGAATTAGCAGCTAAATTAGGTGTTACCTCAGCAACCATTCGCCCCTGGTGCCGTGCCGATAAATTGACGGAAACTCTCCGAACTGTCGGGAACCATCGTCGTTGTGCTTCTTGCTCTTTCTCTCATTTAATAAAAAAAGGGAACGCCGCAGTATCGGATATGCCCGAGTCTCCAGCCACGATCAAACATCTGACCTTCAGTCCCAAATTCAAGGCTTTAAAGACAGAGGCTGCGATGAAGTTATCTCTGATCTCGGCTCCGGATTAAACTGCAAAAAGCCGGGATTAAAGAAGCTGCTGGAAGCCATCTGGAGCGGTACTGTGCGCTCTCTTACTTTGACTCATGCCGATCGTCTTTTACGGTTCGGAAAGGAATTAGTTTTCTACTGGTGCAAACAGTTTAATGTCTCGATTCAGATTCTCGATGACCCGGAAGGCGAAGCCTTTGAAACTGAACTGGTTAAGGATGTAATTACGCTGATGACTGTGTTCTCGGCTCGTCTTTACGGCAAAAGAAGCTGGAAAAATCGACGAGCCCTAGAACAAACGCAAGCGAATTCTATGCCGACTGGCAATTAGATGAATTCCTTACCGACAGATACCCCCTGGTTCGTGTAAAGTGGGGGGATGAAGACCGTAAATTCTCTACCATTAACAGTAACGCGATTGTTCGCACCGATTCCTCTTGATACTCAGGCGGAGTTGGATTTGTTATGTGAGCTTTACGGTAGAACATTGCAGAAGTTTCAAATGGCTTTCTGCACTCACGAGCTCAGACAAAAAGTTTGGAACTGGCGTGCCTTTAGAGATGAAATTGTTTATTGCCTAAATCTTCCGCAGCCGAAGTTCGAAACTTTGCTTGACGATCTCAAAGCGCAAGGGAAACGAGCTCAAGCAGAACTTTTGAAGTTTCTGCGTTCTCAGCAGAGCTCAGAAGGACCTCACCTGCAGGCCCGTCATTGGAAACTGTGCTTAGAAGAGGCGAGCCAAGGACTTCGAACTTATTGGCAGACTGTAAAAGCAGAATTAAAAAGACAATGGGGAAGGTTTTTCGGCCGATATTCCAGCGAGCCCAAAACACTTATCTATATCAATTGGATTTTAAGAGAGACTGAGCAGCAGTTTTACATGGCTTCTCAAGGGAAAGTTCCTTATCCTCAGCCTCCTAAGCTCAATCCAAAAGAAACGGACGCTGAAGAAAGATTCCGGAAGCGGTTTGCCGCCTTTGAGAAGCTGAAAAAAGACATTGAAACTGTTAAGAGGTATGCCGTTGCCAAACGGGTTTATTGCGCAATCAAGAAAGTTCGTAAAAAGATACGGCTTCCTCACTGCCGTCTAACTTCCAACAGAGCAGACTTTGACAGCAATTGCTGGAGATTAAATTCTAAAGACCAGAATGAGTTAAGGCTGATGTCATATGCAGAAGGGGCTAAGAAGCGCCAGCTGATTGCTTTGCGTATCCTTGGCAAAGGAGCACTCAGAGGAACTATTCAGCTCATTAAAAAACTCGACGTTTACGAACTGAGAGTTTGCCGTGAAGCCTTATGCAAACCGGAAAGGACTGAAGGAGAGATTGTTGGCTTCGATACCGGTTATACGGAAGTCGCAGCTTTAAGCAACGGAGCTTTTATCGGTCAAAAGTTCGGAGAGAAACTTACCCGATATTCAGATTACTGCAAGGAAAAAGGTCAGAAGAGAAATAAACTTTGGGCTAAAGCCAAAGAGTTAGAAAGCTCGGCTAAAGAGAAAGATAGGAGAAAAGCACAAAATATATTTAAACATAACCTTGGCCGCAAAAAACACAATGCGAAATATCGAAGAGCGCAAGACTCAATCAAGCAAGAAATCAATAAAGCGATAAATTCCATTGTGCAAGGCAAAGGAGACGGCTTAGATGGCGTAAAAGTCAAAGAGCTCGTCATAGAAAAGCTCTCTGCTCATATGGGGAAGACAAGAAGTAAAAACTGGAACCGAAGGCTGTCAAGCTGGGCCCGAGGATATATCCGGCAGTGTCTTGAGCAGAAATGCAAACAGTTTGGCATCAGGCTTACTCAGGTAAATGCGTGTCACAGCTCTCGAGTTTGTCCAGCTTGTTTTTACCCATCCAAAGAAAACAGAGTCTCGACAGATCGTGTGAAGTGCCGTCAATGCGGCTATGAGGGCCACGCTGATACGTGTGCTGCGAAGGAAATATTACGCAGACGAAGCGGGGAGATACCACTGTATGCCCCGCCCGGGAAGGTATTTGAGATGCTGATGGTGCAGTACAAACGCGGGTTGGAAGTGCCTAAGGCACCACCGTTTTCCTGCAAGACTCAACTTTATGAGAGCGAAGGGGGAAGAAAGGCTTGTGATTCTTGCGATGATCAAGTTTTTTCAACTTCTCAAAAACGGTAGGTAATTTTAGAAAGAAAAAATTTTTTCTTGATTAATTTGGGGCAATCGAAGGCCCGCAAGATATTAAATTTGAGAGATTCCTTAGAAACTCGAAGCCTCAAGTCGGAAATGAAGCAGGAAAATCAAAAAGCTAAAAAGTATTCAAAATGAGTAAAATTCGATTAAGAATTTTGGATGCAAAAAATGGCAGAAGAACAAGACGATTTAAAAATATCCGAAAACATAAGAGCTGAACTAAGGAGAGGTGCTTCTGACTTTATCGGAGAAGGTCGAGCATATTACGTTTACTTTATTACTAAAGACAAATGCGTCGGTTCGGCAAAGATGACCGCCGAATTTGTCATCCCTGTACAAGTCTCCTCCAGAACCAAAAAAGAAGAAGCTAACTACCAAAGAATTCTGGCTGTTATGGAAGAAGATCTTAAATGTCTGGCAGGTCTTCTGGATGAATCGGGTGAAAATCGCGGCGAAATCGAGCAGGACGTTTCGGATCTCTGGATTATCAAGAAGAGAGGCCGCCCTCTTGTAGCATCTAAGCCTTTAGCAAGGACTACGATTCTTTTAACGGAAGAAGATAAAGAAAAATTAAAAGAACTTGGTGGTTCGGCGTGGATAAGAGATCAAATTCGCAAGGCTTATACCGAATCAAAAGCATCAGAAGAATAACTTACAGGCACAATTGGTCTTATAAAAATGGAAGAATTAAACGAGTTGTTTTATCGGGATCCTTACTGCCAAGAATTTGAAGCAGAGGTCCTTTCTTGTACTGTTGGTAAAAAGGGTTTTGATGTAGTTTTAAGCGATACGGCTTTTTATCCGGAAGGAGGCGGCCAACCCTCCGATTTGGGAAATTTAGGCGACGCTAAAGTCTTATTTGTAAAAAGACAAAATGGTCAAGTCGTCCATCAGACGGATAAAGAGCTGAAAGTCGGAGAAACGGTCACGGGAAAAATTGACTGGGCACGCAGATATGACAACATGCAGAATCACTCATGCGAACATATTTTTTCAGGCTTAGTCAATAGGAAATATGGTTTCAATAATGTCGGTTTCCATATGGGAGATGATGTCCTAACCGTTGATTTTGACGGGTATCTCACTCCTGAGCAGTTGGCCGAAATGGAAGAATTGACCAATGCGGCCTTCAGAAGAGGAGAAGATATTCATATCTTTTTCCCGAGTGAAGAAGAACTCAAAGCGTTGGATTTCAGAAGTAAGAAAGAACTCAAAGGAAAAGTTCGAATTGTTGAATTTCCGGAGGCTGATATATGTGCCTGTTGCGGTACTCACGTAAAAAATACAGCGGAAATTGGGTCTTTTAAAATACTTTCTTCCTTTAAGCATAGAGGAGGGACAAGGGTTGAATTTGCCGCCGGTAAACGCCTGATCAACTACATCAATATGCTCTTAAGAGAAAGCGCATCCTGTGTAGAACAGTTGTCAGCTAAACCTCAAGAAATTTCCGGTGCTTTAAAACAGCTTTATTCAGAAAAGAATCAGTTGGCAGAAAAACTTTCGAAGAAATCGGAAAGGATCATGAATTTGATTTCTGATTCTCTTCCTTCTGAAGGCAAGTTATTGTTCGTCTCTGAACCGGAATTAACTCCTTTTGAGATAAAGGTCTTTTGCAATCGTTTGTCCGAGAAAAAGAATTTCGAATCCATTCTTGTTCTATCAGAACAGGCAGAGAAGAAACTCTTTAATTACATTCTTTTCTCTAAAGAGCCGAATTTGGCGACTCTATCGAGAGAACTAAATAAGGAACTGAATGGCCGAGGCGGGGGCAAGCCTCCTTTTGTCCAAGGTTCTTTTGCTTCTTCCGAAGAGGAAATTAGAAAAGTTGTCGAAGCAAAATTAGGCTAAGTTCACTCGTAAAAAGAAAAAGCACTGCCGGAAGGATTTGCAGTGCTTTTTCTCTCCGGAAGCGGATTATTTCGACGGCTTCCAAGTTAAAAGTCTTAAACCATTGGCGACAACAATCAAGCAGGTGCCTGTGTCTGCAAATACAGCCATCCACATTGTGGCCATTCCTAAGAAGGTCAGAGCAAAGAAAATGGCTTTAATGGATAAAGCAATAATGATGTTCTGACAAAGAATTTTGAAAGTTTCCTTAGACAGTTCTATAAATGCGGGAAGCTTTCTCAAATCATCGTCCATTAACGCGACATCGGCAGTTTCAATTGCGGTATCTGTTCCGGCTGCACCCATGGCAAAACCGATATCGGCACGAGCAAGAGCAGGGGCATCGTTAATGCCGTCACCGACCATACCAGTGACATCTTTCTTCGCATAGCGATCAACAAGATGCTGTTTTTCTTCAGGAAGAAGATTTCCTTTGGCCATTTGAACGCCAACTTCCTTACCGATTCTTTCAGCGGTTTTAGAGTTGTCTCCGCTTAAAAGGACGGTCTTTAAACCGAAAGAATTAAGTTTTTCGATTGCTTCTTTGGAGTGAGATTTAATCGAATCTGCGACCCCGAAACAAGCCAGCACCTTCTTGGAACTGGCTAGAACCAACGGAGAGAAACCTTTTTCAGCTAACGCAGAGAATTTATCTCGAATGGTTTGGCTCTGGAGCAAATACCGATCTAAACCTTTTAAATTGCCCAAATAATATTCCGTACCTTCAATTGTTCCTACAACGCCTTGGCCCGGGAGGGCGGTAAAGTCATTAACCTCGGCAAGCTTAGAACCTTGAAGTCCATGAGCCGCAGCATGGTCGGAAACAGCTTTACTTACCGGGTGGGAATTTCGGTCGGCCAAAGCGGCAGCCAGAGCTAATACGGTGTTCGGATCCTCGTTTGTCAGCATCTCAACTTCTTGAACCTGAGGCTTGCCTTCAGTAATAGTGCCGGTCTTGTCGAAAGCAATAAGCTGAAGTTTTCTTCCTTTTTCCAAATAGATTCCGCCTTTAACTAATATTCCGCGCTTTGCCGCGTTAGCCAAGCCGGTGACGATAGTTACAGGAGTAGAAATTACCAAGGCGCACGGACATGCAATAACCAGCAAGGTAAGGGCCTTGTAGATCCAGCCGTACCAATCTCCGTCGAGTGCGAGGGGAGGAATAACGGCCGTGGCTAAAGCAATTAAGAAAACCAGAGGCGTATAGACCTTGGCGAAGCTGTCAACAAATCTCTGGGTAGGTGCGCGAGAACTTTGAGCCGATTCAATAGCGCTGATGATTCTCGCCGGCATTGAGTTCTGAGCTGTCGAGGTTGCTTCGTAAATAAGCTCTGAATTTTCATTCAAAGAGCCCGCAAAAACAGCATCGCCGGGTTTCTTATCTACCGGAAGACTTTCTCCGGTAATTGCACTTTGATTCAACGAAGAATTACCTGAAATGACTTTGCCGTCGACAGCTAGTCTTTCTCCGGGCTCAACTCGAACGGTGTCGCCGACACGGACATCATCGGCTTCTATTTCTTCCCATTTACCGTCTTTTTGTACCGTAGCTTTTTGAGGAGTCATGGAAAGGAGGGAGCGGATGGCGCCTCGTGCCTTATCTAAAGAAAGCTGCTCAATAGCTTCCGAAATTTCAAAAAGAACCATGACCATAGCAGCTTCGGCCCAGGAACCGATTAATACGGCTCCGGTTACGGCTACGGCCATTAGGGCATTCATGTTAAAGTTGAGGTTCTTAATGGCAATAAAGCCTTTTTTATAAGTTCCTATACCGACAAAAAGGATGGCTGCAACGGCCAAGGCCATTGAAATGTATTCATTTAAATTCAACAGCTCGCATGCTTCCGAACCAAGAGCAAGAATCAAGCAGAAAATATATCTCCACCAATTGATTTTGGTCGGTTTAAATTCCGAGAGACTGGTTTTCTGACCTTCAATCACTTCAGGATCGTATTCGAGAGATTTAATCGCGGCTAGGATGACCGGCAGCTGTCCCGGCAAATAAGACACGGTAAGAATACGGTTCATCAAGTTAAATTGGAGGCCGCTAACACCTTCGATGCCATTCAGTTTCTTGCGGATGAGACCTTCTTCGGTCGGACAATCCATTTGAGGGATTCTGATCTGGGAAGTTTGCTTTTTGTTATCAACAACACGCTTGAGTTTCAGATTATTTTTTGCGAAGGCTTCCTCAATCGCCGGGAGGGATTCCGGAGTATGAATAATTCGCAGCCCTTCCGGGGTTAGATTAACATCATGAACCCCAGCTAATGAACCGAGAGTTGCAAAAAGCAGTTTATATTGAGTCGGCTTAACCTCTGAGACATTCCAGTCCGTATCCATGCTGTTTTCGACGTGGGAATGGTCGTGACCGCAGCAGCAATGCTTGTCATGAGAATGATCGTGTTCTGCACAGCAAGTGTGGCTCTCGTGATGCTCATGTTTTTCATCATGATGTCCGCATCCGCATCCTGCATGTTCATGTGAATGACATTCATGATGTTCACGCCTTCTCTGTCTTTCTCAAACCGGAGTTATCTTCTTCCTCCGTGTTTTCA
>ENA-OPSG01001046-OPSG01001046.1-human-gut-metagenome-genome-assembly--contig:-NODE-1046-length-14686-cov-3.583487_pt1 | contig 14686 bp, 14 predicted proteins | sample MGYA00241454_ERZ501900 | MGnify/ENA primary metagenome ERZ501900 (study PRJEB25962, sample SAMEA2042225) | human gut metagenome | biome: human gut; feature: human-associated habitat; material: faeces... | reverse complement strand
AGTTCTATTTATAAGAAAAATGGAAAGACCAGAAAAGTACATCCGCTGTTTATGCCAACAAGAGCGCAAAGCAGTGGAACACGACGATGAAATCACTGGATATCGCGCTGAGCACCGCACTCTCGGCAGCGAATGTAAAAGCAACCATCTATTCCGACAGCACCACAAGCATGTTGATGACAAAACTCAGCGGTTTGCTTTACAGCGCCCTCGAAGGCGTCGCTGCTCAGGGCGGTTTTGCTGGAATGCTAATTAACGGTATTCTCAAGAACCTCACCCCTGCAAAAGTCGGTGAAGCGATGGAGAAAGACGGTGTTTATCTGGACAGCGCCGCTTATCTGAAATCAGTTGCTTCCTATGACGAGATTGATTCTGCAAAGCTCGTGTGGGGTATTACGCCCGGCGACCGTGAGGCTTTTGTGAACGCTGCCGGCTATGCGCTTTACCCAGTCGGCTATGCAATTAACTTCCTGAGCATCCTCAAGGGCATTTATCCGGATGTTTTGGTTCCGATCATCGAAGCTTTGGGCCAGGGCGCAATGCCGGATGAAGCGAGTTTTAAAGCCGTTATCAATAATGAAAGCATTGCCAAGGGCATGCATGCAATTATCAATCCCATCTGTGATGCGATTGACGACCTGCTTGCAAACCCGCTTAGCTATGCTTGCGGAATCCTTCCCGGCATGGTAAAGGCGCTCAATGGCGCGATGGACACTTTGAGGAACATGAGCCTCATCGGTGACTTTGTGAAGGATATCCTGCCGGAAAGCTTCTCCGGCCTGCTGCCGATGGTAACAGATGCATTGGGCCTGAACCTTACGCTGCCGGAAATTGACGAGCAGTATCTCATCACGATGGGTACCGCCGTCGCAGCAGAGAGTGGCGCGGCAGACGGTTAAGCCATGAGGATCGAAGGCAACTCCACGATGGTTTTCGCCGCCGTGGTACAATACCTCCAAGCTGTGCTTCAGGATCAGGGCAATCAAATTGAAATCGGCCGCTTTATTGTTGATAAACTGGATGACAAAACCGGCCATGATTATGCGGATAATTATATGGAGATCGTAAACGCCGCATTGAATGGCACGCCTCTTGATGTGGCTGATGCATGCCTGAGCCTCGTTGAGGAAGTCAGCGTTGATTTAGGCGGCGGCGATGTGAATCCGGTTATTGCATTCTTTGCAAAAATCGCGGCCTTCTTCTCCAACTTGGCGAAGAAGATTATTGCGCTCTTCAAATAAGCCATCTTCTGTCTTCATCTTTTTCACCTCATAAATAGCCGCCGTATGGTTTCCACTTCCATACGGCGGCTTATTCTTTTTAAAGCATAGGGCACGGTGAAATCCTCCCTTTGCCATGCTCCCTTTTGATACGAAAGTCATATCATAACTCTTGTATCGTTACAATATCGAATGAAAAATAGCATTATAGGTACAAAACGAACTTTATCTGATAATTTTTTATTTATATTTATCAAATTTAAAAAGGCTTTTTCTCTATCCTCGAGGCTTGATAATCGAAAATAAAAATTTTATAATCAATATACAGCCGTAAAGTGGAGCGGTTGTGCAAGACAATTTTTTGACCGTTGGGTACTTCCTGACTGGGATTTTGAAAATGACAAGACTAGAGGCGGATATTTAAGCTATGAAGGCGGTTTCCTTCATTTTGAACGTCTTTCATAAGCTCTCTTACCTATGCTCATAGATTCACATTGCCATATCGACAGCCCGGAGTTCGTCGGAGAACTTCCGCGCATTTTTTCTGAAATGGAAAAGAATAATGTGAAAGGCGCATTGACGGTTTGCTGTGCTTTAAGAGAGTTTCCTCGCTGCCTTTCATTTTCTAAATCGCACAAAAATATTTGGTGCTCCGTTGGAGTTCATCCGAGCACGGATGACGACATTTCCGAGGCAACGATTGGAGAGCTGGTTGCTCTTTCAACTGATGAAAAAGTAGTCGGAATAGGAGAGTGCGGACTCGACTATTACTACAACTCCGAACCTTTGGACTGGCAAAGAGAAAGATTTGCACTGCATATTCAGGCCGCAAGAAAAGCCAATCTGCCGGTAATTGTTCACTCCCGCGATGCCAATGAAGATACGATGAGAATTCTTCAAGACAATCACGCAGAAGAATGCGGATTTGTCCTTCATTGCTTCTGCGGTGATCAAAAGATGGCTCAAGTTGCGTTGGAAATGGGCGGCTACATTTCGTTTTCAGGTATTGTGACGTTTAAAAATGCGGTTGATATTCAAAGCGTTGCTTCGTCTATCCCGCTTGAAAGAATATTAGTTGAGACAGATTGTCCTTATTTGGCTCCCGTGCCATTTAGAGGAAAGCGAAATGATCCGTCTAAAGTAATTTACGTAGCGAAAAAAATTGCTGAGCTTCGTTCGATTTCTTTAGAGGAGGTCGAAGAAGCCACGACAGAAAATTTTTTTCGACTTTTTAGTAAGGCTCGGTATGAAGGTTAAAAGATTTATTTTGACGGTCGCGGCGACCATTTTTGTTTCAGGAGCAGCTTTGGCTTCTTCTTATGAAGATGCTATTGATGCCGCCCTTAATAACCGTCCTGACGATTTAGCCCCGCTTCTCAAACAAGGTTTTGATCCCAATACGGCAACTCCGGGCGGAAACGCTGATCCTCTTTTATCCAGCGCAATCCGCAATAAGTCCTATGATGTAATCGACTTACTGCTCAATCAAAAAAATATTGATTTGAACAAGCCGAATGTGCTGTATGAAACTCCCTTGATGCTTGCCATTTTCTATAAAGAAAATGGTATCGCAAAGAAATTATTGGCTAAGGGGGCTTCCGTTAATAACCCAGGTCACTGGACTCCCCTGCACTACGCAGCTGCCTCAAGCAACAACGAAATTATTCCACTGCTTTTGAGAGGCGGTGCAGATCTCAACGCAAGAACTCTGCGCGGTATAACTCCGTTATATATGGCAGCAAGAGACGGTAATGCAGAAACCGTAAAGCTTCTCTTAAACGCCGGCGCCCGAAAAGATTTTTGCAACAATGATGCATTGGCCCCGTATGATATCGCCAAACAAAGGCAGACTAACCCAGAAGTTTTAGACCTTCTCAAATACGATCACTGCCGTTAACCCACTAACTTTTTTCTTCAACCCACATCCGTGGGTTTATTTTTTTATGTCCTCTCTACAAGAATTAGAACTTTTAAGCCCGGCTAAAAATGCTGATATCGGTATTGAAGCAATCTCTCACGGGGCTGATGCCGTTTATATCGGAGGTCCTTCTTTCGGTGCCCGTGCTAATGCCGGCAACAGCCTAGAGGACTTAGAGAGGTTAGTTAAATATGCACACCAATATCGTGCACGAGTCTATCTGACGTTAAATACCTTGCTGAAAGATAAAGAACTCGAAAAGGCAGTAGAACTCGCCCACAACGCCTGGAATATCGGCATTGATGCTCTAATTGTTCAAGACATGGGACTGCTGATGTGTGATCTTCCTCCCATTCAGCTACATGCCTCTACTCAATGCGATATTCGTACCGCTGAAAAGGCCAAATTCTTAGAGAATGTCGGTTTCTCACAAATCGTACCGGCCCGGGAACTGGAGCTCTCTCAAATTAAAGCAATCTATGATTCTTTGGAAAAAGCCAGAATCGAATTTTTTATTCACGGCGCACTGTGCGTGAGCTACAGCGGCCAATGCTACGCAAGTCAAGTTCTGAAAAATCGCAGCGCCAACCGCGGAGAATGTTCACAAGTTTGCCGTCTTCCCTTTGATGTTTACGATGAGGAAGGCAAAGTACTAGGCCTCAATGAGCATGTTCTTTCACTCAAAGACAACAACCAAAGTGCAAATCTTCCGGCCTTAATCGAAGCCGGTGTAAGAAGTTTCAAAATTGAGGGAAGATATAAAGACGCAGCGTATGTAAAAAATACGACGGCACATTATCGACGTTTGCTGGATCAATTCTTATCTCGAAACCCTTCTTTTGCTAAATCTAGTGAAGGAAAGATTGAATTTTTCTTTGATCCTGACGTCAACAACTCCTTCAATCGCGGAGGCACTGATTATTTTGTCAATGGAAGACAGGCCGATATAGCTTGTTTTAACTCTCCCAAAAAGACAGGCGACATCATTGGCAAAGTTGTCAAAATAGGTAATTTTTCCATCACGGTAAGAAGCAAACACGAATTCAATAATGGTGACGGTCTAACCTTCTGGAATGATAAAGACGAGCTGTCAGGATTCTTGGTAAATAGGGCCGAAAAAGTACCCGATGCAACCAATCTTTGGACTCTCCATACACGCGAGCACACCGGGAGGATTTCAGGATTGTCAGTAGGGATGGAGCTGATGCGCAACAAAGATGCCGCGTGGCTGAAAAAGATGAATGCCACAACCTCTCTCAGAAAGATTCCTATTAAGATTGAGGCGAAATTTTCCGATGATTCTCTGACAGTCTGTGCTTCTGACAAAGACGGAAATGTTTCAACCGTCTCGGTTCCAAATAATTTTGATGAGGCGAAGAACAGAGAAAATACTCTGAACCAAATTAAAAAATCCCTTGGTAAATTAGGCAACACTATTTTTGATTCTGACGAAATCTCTGTCGAAGGCGATACCATCAGATTTCTCCCGGCTTCGGCGGTAAACAGTCTGAGAAGAACCGTTATTGAAGATCTAGAAAACAAACGGTTAACTTCTTTTTCTAAACTACCTAAGGCTCAGGCCAAAGAACCCGGTGCTTCCTTCGCAGAAAACTCTATGCTGGACTATAGAGGGAACGTCTTAAATCAAAAAGCCAGAGAGTTCTATGAGAAGCACGGCTTCAAGATAGTGGAAACCGCTTTAGAAGACGGTCACAAGAATCCTCAGGCCGAACTGATGAGATGCAAACACTGCATCCGCTATAGCTTAAATCTTTGTCCTAAAGAAGCTAGGAAACGCGGAGAAAAAATTAAACCTACTCCGCTTAAGCTAGTCTGCGGTAAAACCGTGCTAATTGCCAAGTTCTACTGCAAACCCTGTGAAATGACAATTTCCTTACCTAATGAAGTTTAGAGAAGCCCGATTCTTCGCTTCGCTAATCACGTCAAGAAGATAAGATCGAGTCGCCGAGTTTTCCGGGTAGTATCCCAGAGCTTCTGTCCAATACTTGGCGGCTTCTTCATACTTTCCTTCGTTGAAAAACAAGATACCTAAGACTTCGTATGGTCTTACATTTCCCGAGTTCATTTCAATCACTCTGGAAAGCTCTTTTTTAGCCTCAGAATAATTCTCAGGTTTTCCGGTCTCCAGCATGGTCAGCGCTCTTTCCATTACGGAATCAGGATCTTCCGAAATTTTTTTGGACAAAGAGAAAGCCTTATTGAACGCTTGTAAAGCTTCGTCAGTTTTTTTCTTTTGATTAAGAAGTCTGGCTAACGTCAACCATCCTCGAACATCTTTAGGTGATTCTTTTAGATACTCTCTTAGTTTATCTTCTTCCAAAGGAGCTTTTTCATCAAAGAAGACTTCTCCTCTCTCATTCCAATGAGACTTCTCACTTTCAATATGGTACCCAATCAAAGAAGGATTACCCACGTAAAGATAAATTGCGATTGCGAAGATAGGAATTAAAAGCCCAAGTCCTAAGAAAAACAATTTTTCTTTGGGATGACTTTTCACCGGAGCATCTAAATAATTTGCTTCTTCCAGAGCACGGCGTTCGAGCTCTTCTTTCCCCTCATCAAACTGTGCCCGGGTGATGCTGCCTCGATTTAAATCCCTTTCAAGTTCAGCTAGTTCATCTGAGTAAACATAGCTATTGAGTTCCTGCGTCTCAAATTCTTTGCGTCCTTGAAATAGTCCCTTCATTCCAACCCAAAGACATACCAGCAGTAAACCGATCAGCAAGGCTGCACATATAAAAAAATATATTTGAGACGAAGAAAAAGTCATAAATCAAATTTCTTAAGTTGCGAGATCTAGAGAAGACTTTTGTCCGCTGTCAACGCTAAGGGCCGTGAAAATTGCCAAAGTCTGAAGTATAGCTACTCCAAACAAAGCTGCCATAAACATCTGGGCATCCAACAGCGGAGCAAAAACCACGGGAGACAATGACTGCCCGACATCCATTCCACAATAGGTAAAGCCATAGACTCTGCCGATAGATTTCATTCCTAGTTTATTGATTGTGGCTTTCCTGATCATGATGTCTCGGCTGGGACTTGCGATTCCGGTGCCTAAACCCATGGCGCCCATAAATAGAATGGCCCAATAACCGGTCAAAATACAGGAAGCCAACAGTAGGGACATCAAGGCAGAAAAGCTTAACGCAATGGCCACTACTGCTCCGTTGCTGAGTTTTTCCTGATTAGTAAAGAAGCCCCCTAAGAGACAGCCGACGCCAGAACATACCAAATAAGCTGTCAATGCGGTCGAAGCACTCTTTAAATCCAGGTTATATAAATGATTAAAGATAGTTTGACTGAAACTTTGAAGAACACCGAAGGCACCAGCGGTAAAGAAAAAGAAGAAAAAGCACTGCCAAACAGCTTTCTCGGAAAGAAAACTAAAAGCATTTCCGCTTGAAGCCTTCTTGTCAACGCTCTTATCATTACGTTGGTCGTTGGCAAACACCGAGCTTCTGGCCAATTCAACAATCAAAACGATAATTGCTATCGAAGAAGCTGCAAAAGCCGCCGCTCGCCATCCATAATTTTCCGCCATCAAAACCATGAATAACGGACAAATTGCCCAGCCAATATTTCCGGTGAACGTATGCCAGGCAAACGCATGCCCCAACATCCTTTTGGAGATGTTGTAGTTCATCAAACTATAATCGGCCGGATGGAAAACAGAGTTGCCGGCTCCCGCTAAAGCAGCCGCTAGAAACAGCATCGGATAATTGACTGAAAGGCCCAACACAATGGCACTTGAGGCCAAAAGTATCAGACCTAAATACATTCCTGCTTTCGGGCCAGTCTTATCGACAAAAAATCCGCTCGCCGATTGCCCTACTGCGCTTGTCACAAAAAAAGTTGTCATTAAGGCCCCTGCTTGAACGAAATTCAAGTTGAATGCCGGCATCAGCCAAGGGAACAAAGACGGAATGACTAAATGGTAGAAATGAGAACTTGCGTGTGCAATGGAAACCAAAAAGATGGCTTCAAAATCTTTAGGACTTGAAAGGTTGTTATTCATCATGGAGGCCTTTTTTTCTGATTTTACCGTCCTAAAGACTCAAAAAAGGCCTAAAGGAGTGGAAACTACCCTTAGGCCTGGATAAGTACTTATTACTTCTTAGCTTGCTGTTGGCCTTGTACCTTAGCTGCAACTGCATCTCTTAAGATCTTTGTTGCGGCTTTGGCAGAATCAGTAGCCTTGGCTAAAGAAGCCTGTGCCTGCTGCGGATTGTGGAACCATGCTCCGTTAGCAGCTGTCCACCATTCCCAGTTTGTATGAGCAACGGAGTGAAGGTCTTGAGCCTGTTTGATAGGTTCGCCTGTGATGCCAGCGTCTTTAGCTTCTCTAAAGGCGATGAACATTTGAGACATTGCACCTTCAGTTTCTCTAAGCTTGCCCATGTAGTAAGCCTTCTGAGCGTCCATGACTCGTGTCATGTGTTCTTCCGTCTTATCTTTGTGGCATTGCAGGCAAGTTTCCTGAACATAAGCTCTCGGATTAGTTGCCCAGTGAGAAGTATAGGTTTCACCCTTTTCATTCTTGACTTTAGGCATATGGCATGCTGCACAACCAACGCCTGCTTTGTCGTGGGTAGAATTCCAATAGATTTCTGTATCAGGGTGCTGCATCTTAGTAAGAAGAGCGCCCGTCTGGTTGTGTTTGAAATCTTTGAAAGATGCATGTTTGTAGAAATCATCAATCTTGGTGACATCAACCAATGGGAAGAGATTGGTTCTGGCGTCATCCATCTTGATTGGCTTGCCTGTAGCAGGATCGGTACCTGGGTTGCAGTTGTATTCAACGTGGCACTGTGCGCACATCAACTTGCTGTCCGGTTTTCCTAAGATAGCAATCTTTCTTGTGAAACCGCGAAGACCCATATCCTTAACGTCTACCGGAGTCTTGTTGGCAGATTCTGAGTAGAGAGTCGGATAATCAGTACGTGTAACGGCTTGGATCAAAGCATCTCTGATAACGCGTGGCTGAGCGCTGTGCGGATCATGGCAGAGGTTGCAGTTCAAAGCATGATTGATGTTGCGGACAAGTTCAACGGGATTAGATGCTCTTGACCATTTTGCGCCGGCCTTAGGATCGCCCAGATAGGCCCAATCCATCATGAGGTCAGAAGACTTACATGTCCAGCAAACCGGATTGGCAGCAGCGGCAGTACCAGGTTTATGAGGTTTCTGCTGATTGTTATCCGGCATAGTGTCTTTAATCTTGTCCCAAACGCCAAAGAAACCGCCGTTTTCACCGAAGAATAACCAGCCGTCTTTAGGAACGAAACGTCCACCGAAAGAGCGATCAGCCAAGAATTGGTCAACAGCGCCATAAGCATGAGCTCTCAAAAGGTTATGTTCCTTAGTAAAGCCGTGGGCTCCCAGTGCTTCATCAAAGAATGGGTTAGGAGCGATGCTGTCAGAATTCTTCTTGGAGTTGCGAGCAATCGAATGAGGATTTGCTTGGTACATTGTCTTGAACTGATCAGCATGGCAAGTACCGCATTGCTGAGGATTCATAGACACAGTAGGTTTCTGTTTTGGATTCGTTAGGTGCTTATCTGTACCTTCGTGGCATGTTGCGCAAGGTAAGTTTTGATGCTTATTTCCTTGGTGCATAGCGCCAATGTTGGAGTGACAAGCCACACACGTTGCAGAAGCTGCATTTGGCTGGGCCGGAGCCTGCGCCAGAGCTGCAGAGGCCGTTCCAGAGAGAGCAAGAACCGCCAAAATAGAGAGCAGATTGTTCATCTTTCTCATGTTGTTCTCCGAGTTAGTGGGGTAAATTTTTTACCAACACTTACATTTTGATCGAGGAACTTTATTAAATCAAGCTTAACGCCTATCTCTATCACCTATTACCTTCTATCTACTCCAAAAGGGGTAGGTATAACAGCCAAAGCACTACCAAATATTTGTTCACAAAAGAAAAACAGAAAGATAAAAATATAAAAAAGGCCGTCGAAACGGCCCTAAGTTTTGCGTCTATTTAAGGTTATCTGACTTTATTCAATATAATTCTTACGTCTTTAGAGTTCACCGGTATCGGCTGGCCTGTAGTGCCCTCTAGATCACCGGCAGCAGGCATGATGGAGCCAGCTTTGCCAAGACGTGCGGTTACGATCACTTCTTTATGTTGATCCAAAGTTCCTGCGCCCATATCCATCGGAGGAGTCATCGTGTTGTCCACTGTGAAATGAGCTGGAAAGTCTAAAACCTTCATTTGGAACTGGGCGATGGGAGCGCGACTTCCGGAAGCCGGACGGGCGGTCACATAAAGTGTAGTGTGGTCCCCCACCTTCTCAATGAGATCCGGAGAAAGCTCTACAATGCCGGAGATGGCGTGAGTAGGCTTAGCCTTCTCAACTTTGTGATCCTCCGGAGAATGACCGTCACCAGGAACAATAGACTGGCTCATTGCAGAATTTCCGCCTTGCATCATCTGGCTGACCATTGGTACCGGAGAAGAGTTATTTCCATGAGGTTTTCCAAATGGAAGAGTATCTTGAACCGGACCAACGATCTGACCCAATGAGCGAGCCTCCTGGATACTGCCCTTCACTGCCGGGACAAGATTGTCGTTTGGTGAAAGATGCTTAAGAAGTCTTTCCCAATACATTACAGCCATCCGGTAGTCACCGTGGTTGAAGTAATCCGTACCTCCCATCATCAAGGCTTTCCAATTGGTTGGATCTACGGATAAGGCTTTGTTTACAAGTTCCCACGGACGGCCGGCGAGATCTTGATTCTGAACCATCGCAATAGCATCAGCTAAATCAACCATGATGACAGGATTGCCCGGTGCTAAATGGAGTGCATGCTCAAAAGCATCGGCTGCCTGAGGATATTTACGAAGAGTAAGAAGAGTTCTCCCGTACATCATCCAGCCGTTAATATCACCAGGCTCTGCATCAAGGTGCTGCTTCAACTTCAGAATAGCAGAATCCATATCATGCATTTCTCCCGTATTCTTAACCACTTGACCAGTGTTGTAATCGACGATACCTTCGTATTTACCACCGTCAAGTCTGAAATCGCCAAGAGGCTGTGTCATCAACCACATAGCGGCAGCCACAAACGGAACTAAAAGCACGAGAGCAAAAGCCGTGTAGATACCTGCTTTTCCATTGCTGTAAGAAACTTGATTGTCTACGGCGGTGTCTTCTAGAACTCTTCTTTCAAGTTCTTCTCTTCCCTCGTCGTACTCTTGCTGAGAGATAGCTCCCCGAGCCAGCTCATTTTCAAGCTCTTTAAATTGATCTCGGTAAATATCGACATTAATCTGCGGAAGACTTTCCTTTTGCTTCTTGGCTCGATTAGTACATAAAGGAACAATCAAGATCAAGAGTAAAAGGATAGTCAAAAACCCCATCCACAGGAATAAAGTAGTCATTAGACGGCTCCTTTTTTAGTGTTGCTCTTTGTACCTTTCAGCAACGCTTCAGCTCTCGCTTTTTCTTCTGCTGTCAAAGGCTTGGCTTTTTGCTGCTTTCTCTTAATTAATGTCCAGAACAAAGCAGCCAGGGCAAACACGAAGAATAAAGCCGGTCCAACCCATAAAAGCAAAGTACTTAATTTGAAGGGGGGATTGTAAAGAACGAAATCTCCGTATCTTTCAACCATAAAATCAATGATTTGCTCATTAGTCTTACCAGCAGCAATTTGTTTAACTACCTGGTTCTTCAAATCAATTGCTAACTCAGCATTGGAATCTGCGATTGACTGATTTTGACAAACTAAACACCTAAGCTGGCTGGAAATTTCTGCAACTCTTTTATTTGCAACTGGATCAAGAATTGTCGGTTTAACGTCCGGAGCGGCTCCGGGGGACTGCGGCGCTTGAGCAAAACAGCTAAGAGAAATTAAAGCACAAAGTAAGAAAAGAAATTTTTTCATCATTCTGCCTTTAATTTTTTAATTAACGGATACATGGTCTTTTCCCAGACTTCATCAGTAATAGGTCCGATCTGCTTATAGCGAATCACTCCCTTCTTATCGATGACGAACGTTTCGGGGACTCCGTAGACTCCGAACTCAATGCCGGTTTCACCTGTCGGATCTTTAACAGAGAAGTCATAGGGGTCTCCTGTCGTTCTTAACGTACGTACGGCAGCCCCGTCCGTATCTTTGTAATTCAATCCAACTATAGGTAAGACCTTCTGACCGCTTTTGCCAATTTTCACCAAGTTAGGATGCTCGTACTTACAGGAACCGCACCAGGAAGACCAAACGTTCATCAACCAAACCTGACCAAGCATATCCTTCTTGCTGACAACCTTTGAAGAATCGTCAAGTCTTGGAAGAGCAAATTCAGGAGCCGGTTTATCAATAAGCGGAGAAGGAACTTCACGAGGATCCCTTCCCAGGCCTACGACAAAGAAAATTACTAACGCCAGAAATAAAACCAGCGGAACGATACATCCAGAGCAAGCAGCGGAGGATATCATGCAAGCACCAATTGTGTGGTTCAATGGCCGTGCTGAAATTGGGCCGCGGGCGCTCGGAAATCGCAGCTTGATTGCTGATCCGCGCTTTACTGGTTTTAAAGATGAGCTAAATCGGATTAAACAGCGGCAATGGTGGCGCCCTGTTGCACCAATTGTGTTAGAAGAAAATTTAAATGATTGGTTTGAATCATTTTGCCCTTCGCCATTTATGCTCCATGCATTTCAAGTCCGGCCAGATAAAGCGGAACAAATACCAGCAGTTTCCCATTTGGACAATACTGCGCGTGTTCAAACGATGAATGAATATGAAAACAAAATGCTTTACGATGTAATAAAAGCGTTTATGCAAAAAACTGGTGTTCCGATTATTTGCAACACGTCACTAAACGACCGGGGCGAACCGATTATTGATTCTTGTGAGCAAGCACTAAATTTCGCTCTTCGCAAAAAAATACGCATAGTATATTTAAATGGGAAACGTTTCACTTTAAAAAATCATGAAAAATATGAACTGACTCAGCCACTAGAAAGAAAAGTAAATATTCTCGCATTTCGTAATGAAGGAGAACGGCAGTCCTTACTCAAACAGTACAATCCTTATCAAATTCCCAATGAAACGCTCGTTTATTATTTTTTGTTAAGACCGGAGTTACAAGATAAATATGCTTTAACAAATGAGAACGATGTGAGAATGTTAAACCTGTTTGTCAAAATGATATTCAATAAATTAAATCCTGAAGAAATTCCAGGTATTACATTGGAAGGAAAGTAAACGATGATAAGGCTTTTTTGTGTTCCATATGCAGGGGGATCAGCATTGGTATATAAACCATGGATAGCAGATTTCCAACGGCAGGGAATTGAGTTAATTCCGCTGGAAATGAAAGGGCGAGGCAGTAGAATTACAGAATCATTTTATGCGGATTTTGAGGAGGCCAAGGAAGATTTGCTCCAAATGATATATCAATATCTGGAGGAATCCGATCATCCATTTGCTTTTTTAGGGCATAGTATGGGGAGTCTGTTGGCCTATGAACTGGCTCTTTCGGTTTCCGAGAAAGGATTTATCCCCTCTCATCTTTTTCTTTCTGGAGGTCAGCCTCCACATTCAGGATGGAACCATAACTCGTATTATCATAGTTCCGATCAGTTGCTGAAGGAACATCTGCTACACTTGGGTGGAATGCCTGACATCATTATGAATAACGAAAGCTTGTATCACTATTTTGTTCACATAATTAAAGAAGATTATCGAATTATGGACACCTATATCGTTCGCAAATCATATCCTATGGTGCCTTGCGAAATAAGCGTCTTATGCGGAGATCAAGATGTTTGCGTGAAATGCGACAATTCGCAGTGGACCGGATATTCGAGCAAATCATTAAATGTTCATACCTTTGAGGGAAATCATTTTTTCTTGTTTCGCTCAGATGGAAAGGCAAAAGATTTTATAAAATCACACTTGTCAAAAATTTACATATAGGAGGTAGTTGAATTGCGAATCGAGGATTGGCTGCTAAAATCGGAAAATAAGACGCCATTTTCTATCTTGGATGATAACGGCCTATGGTCGTGGGACGTTCTCCGTCAGCGAGCACAGCTGCTCGCTCGGTCATTAAAAAAAGTAGGGGTCAAATCGCATGATAAAGTTGCGGTAATTTGTGAAAACAGCGCACAATTTATGATTGGTATTTTTGGCAGTCTTTCAGCTGATGCAAGCGTGGTATTGCTCGATCCGCAATTACCATCTTCCGCAGTGGAAGAAATGCTGCATGGTACAGATGTGCATACCGTCTGCACCTATGGAAGCCGCAGTTCTAAAATGGCGGAAATCATATCCTCCGGCCAAAAGGACGCGTTTTGTTTTTTACATGAAGAAAAGGGGGATTGGGAACAGGCAGATGACTTTTTTCAAGAATCAGATGAAATGTGTCGTAACACAAATGAAACCGCCTTTATCATGTTCAGCTCCGGCACATCTGGAAAAGCAAATGGCGTCATGCTGAGCCATACAGGTATCTTGAATAATGCAAATGCAATTATAGAGTATATGAATCCAACGGTTTCGGACAGTTTTTATATTGCCAAAACAATGGTTCATATTTCTTCTTTAACTGGAGAACTTATTGTAGCCCTCATGTGCGGCAGCAAAGTGATTGCCAAAAACCCGGTTGTATCTCCTCAAACCACACTGCGCCGTATTGAATTGCTGAAGCCGACAATTTTCATCGCAAATCCGACTTTATTCAATTTGTTAGCGGATTCAGATCGCGGCAAATATGATTTATCCAGCGTTCGCTTTCTATATACCTGTGGTGCTCCTGCTGGGGCTGAAGTTTTAAAACGGATCGCTAAAGCATTCCGAAATGCGAAGGTCATGAATTTATATGGGCTAACCGAGGCTGGGCCAAGAGTAACCGCGCAAAGGGATACGGACGACCTTACCAAGTATGGCTCGACTGGCCGTCCAATTCAGGGAGTTGAGGTCCGGATTTGTGATGAGGCCGGAAAAGAAGTGGCCCCAGGTAATACTGGGGAAATTTATGTGAAATCAAATAGTCTGATGCAGGGTTATTATAACAATTCAGCCTTGACCGCGGAACGCTTTTCAGATGGTTGGTTAAAGACAGGAGATATTGGGTATGTGGACAAAGATAATGAGGTTTTTGTATTGGGAAGAAAAGACGATATCATTAACCGTGCCGGCCATAACATTGATCCACGCCGGATAGAGCAGGTTGTCTGTAAAGTGCCTGGGATAAAAGATTGTTTGGCCTTTGGAATACCAGATCCTAAGAAAAACACGATCATAATATGTTTAATAATTGAAGAGGAAAAAATGCATCCTGATCGGCAGCTCCTATGGGAAACCTGTCGGAAGATGCTTGCTCCGTACGAGAACCCACAGGTAATTCTTAAATGCAGGGACCTCCCGAAAACATCAGGTGGAAAAGTATCCAGGAAAATGGCAGTTGCGCAATATATAAAAAAAACAACAAATCAAGAATGGAGGTGTTTTGATGAATATTTTTCTGTATTTTGCGGAAATCAAGAATTTGGTTCACCAAGCGAAGCATACG
>ENA-OPSG01001029-OPSG01001029.1-human-gut-metagenome-genome-assembly--contig:-NODE-1029-length-14927-cov-18.834185_pt1 | contig 14927 bp, 8 predicted proteins | sample MGYA00241454_ERZ501900 | MGnify/ENA primary metagenome ERZ501900 (study PRJEB25962, sample SAMEA2042225) | human gut metagenome | biome: human gut; feature: human-associated habitat; material: faeces... | reverse complement strand
AAAAAGTAGAAAAAAATAGAATTTGCAGTTGCTAACCATTCATGCGTTTGTCGTGCACCTGTGCTGCTTACGGTTGCCACGTTCTTATTGGAAGAAGTGTAAGTAATCTTCTCACCGGATGTGAACGGTGTACGTACCGGTTTCAGGGTTGTCTTTGCTCCTTTTTTCAGAGTAAGGGCAGATTTTACACCTGTGATCTTTGTTGTTTTTACTGTAGATTTCTGAACAGTTACTGTGATATAAGCTTTCTTTTTGCTCTTTAAGGTTACGGAAACTTTTGCTGTACCAGCTGTTTTTCCGGCTTTGATCACACCTTTGCTGCTTACAGTTACGATCTTTTTGTTGGTAGTTCCCCATGCCTTTACAGCATCACCGTTGGCAAGTCCTGTTACTTTCACTCTGGATGTGGACTGATTTACTTTCAGAGTGATCTTTGTTGCGTTCAGTTTCAGGGTTGGAGTCAGTTTTTTGCCGTAAGATCTGGTTGTCTTTGTTTTATAACCGCATTTGGAGCAGACTTTTGTCTGTACTGCCGGTTTGAATACGGTTGCTTTTGTTGTTGTTTTCCAGGTGTAAGTATGTCTTGTCTTCGGGATACTTACTGTCTTTGTTGCGCCGCAGACTGTACAGGTATATGTTTTCACACCTGCTGTTGTACAGGTAGCTGCTTTTGTTACTTTACCTTTGTCATAGGTATGTGCTGCATATCCGTTCTTTCTCTCATTGCTGGAGATGTTGCACCAGGAATTTTCGTTTTTGGAATTTGCACATTCATGCCAGTGGGCGTTTTTGTCAAATGTCCATGCTGTCTCCCAGACATGATTCTCTTCTTCCGGATAATAATCTGTGTAATGAAAAACTATCTGATCCTTATCCTGTAACTTCTGTTCAGCAATTCCAACTTCAGGATAAACACCATTTATCGTACCCATCCAACCACTGTATTTTCCGTTTGTAAACTCGCCAAGTGTAACACCATCTTTTGTGATGGACGCAATGTAGTTTCCGGATGGATTCTCGCATGTCATGTTGTTGGCAAGTAATGCTGCCTCAATGACATCTTTTGTTGTAGAGCCTTCTACAACAGTATACTCACTCTGCTCCAGCCAGGTCTCCAGATTTCCTGCATAGTAGGTATGATACTGATGATCTTTATCACTGTCGTGAACCTGGTCACCTAAGATCGTAAGGGAAACTTTGATCTTCGGCACTACCAGTTTGGTAAGCTTATCTGCATCTGCACCGAGAGGATCATCGGTACGGTTATGCTGTGCTTTCGTTGCACCGGAAATACTTGGTCTTCCGTTTTCTGAATTGTAATAAGTTACGCCTTCCACAGGTGTAGGATTTGCATAATTTGTATCAACGAAATCGATCGCTCCGATTCCTTTTACATCTTTACAGGTATACTCATTGTTCTCGATGATGTTGTATTTATCAATACCTTTGATGTAACCGATCACACCGCCGACACGTGTTCCGTTTGTTGCGCTTACCGTTCCCTCAAAGGAGTTGTTCTGAATATACTGGATACCGTTGTCCCAGCACTGTACCATACCGGTCTCAGAACCAAGGATACCACCTACATAGTCATTTCCTGTGATCGTTCCGTTGGAATAGCAGTCCTGAATCGTTACACCTGGTGTGTTCGGCGCAGAAGATTCACCCCACCGTGTTCCGCCGTATCCGCCGCCGGAAATACCACCTGCGTAATTTCCGCTTGCAGTTACGGTTCCGTAGAACTTACAGTTTTTCAGTGCATAGGTTCCCATAGACTGACCTTTGTTTCCGCTGATACCGCCTACGTATTTTGTTCCGTAGACATCTGCGTAACTTACGCAGTTCTCGATAGTTCCGTTGAAGTCACCACCAAAGGAACCGATATTGGACTGTGCTTTGTCATATCCGATCACAACACCTTTTTCTACAGTACTGTTGGTGATGGTGATCTGGTTCTGTCCGGATGCATATCCTCCGATAAATCCGGATTTCAAAGTCTGTGTTCCTGCTTTTAAAGTTACATTGTCGATCTTGATCGGGTTTCTGGAACTGTGATCAACCTCATAATTACAGACAACACCGTCAGACGCGATCTGCTCTCCATAGATATTCAGATTTTTCAGAGTAGAATCTGCTACATAACCAAGAAGACATTTCTCCCCTTTCGGTACTGTCAGCAGATGGTTGTCTCCGTCCAGATTTCCCTGGAATTTGGATGTTTTTATTCCGATCGGAGTCCATCCTTCCGGAAGTGTGATATCCTCTGTAAATTTCAGATACTGGTTTGCAAAAGTACCTTTTCCGTTGTTTACATAATCTGCAACTGCCTGAATGTCAGCTGTGGATGTAACCAAGTACGGATCTGCCTCTGTACCGGTTCCTGCCAGTGTCAGATCTCCGCTTTCCTCACCATCTGCAAATGCTGCTACAGCCTCTCCTGCGGAAAACGGATCTTCGCTCTCCTGTGTGGAAACAGCTGCTGCGTCTTCATCCTGTGAAAGATCTTCTGCGTCTTCTGCTTCCAGATCAATGCTTTCTGCGTCATCCTCCTGCTGTTCCGGAACGTCCTCCTCTGTAGCTTCCTCTGTTACTTCTTCTGCGTCAACCACATTTGTGTCTGTGAAATCAGCGGCCCAGGCAGATGCCGGAGCAGTGCCGATCATAGCACTTGCAAGAAGAATACTGAGAATTTTTTTGCGTTTCATAACCTTTCCTCCTTTTGATTTTTCGGTGACAGCTTTCTTTTTTGCTGTTTTAATTGAAAGATCATGATGCCACGAGGGCAACAAAAAAGGTAACAGAAAAAGTCCCTTACGGGATTTCTGTTACCTGATAGACGTTCTTTATGCGCAAACTGACTTCTGTAGTCACTATCTTTTTAAAAAAAGCTCCGGCCCGCCGACTGTACGACAACGCATTTTCCTGTACAGGAATCTCACCTGTTCGCCTGAAAGCTTCCTTTCATTCAATTATTCACCTGACTTCATTATACAAATGAAGTCAGGTGTTGTCAAATCAAATGTTTTTTAGTTCTCTTTTACGATAACCTTATCCAGATGCCAGATATCATCTACATACTCCTGGATAGTTCTGTCGGATGTGAACTTACCGCTGCATGCTGTATTCAGAAGTGCCATCTTAGCCCAGCGTTTCTCATCCTTATATGCTTCCTCAACACGCTTCTGTGCCTCTGCATAGGAACGGAAGTCGCCAAGGATGAAGTACTGGTCAGGTCTCGGCATGTTGCGTTTGTCGAGAAGTGAATTGTAGATGTCACGGAACATCTCTGTATCGTTGGAGAAGGTTCCATTGATCAGCTGCATCAGTATCTGACGGATCTCCGGATCTGTGTTGTAGATGAAGTCCGGATCGTAACCGCCGTTGTTCTCATAGTTGATGATCTGGTCGGAGCTCATACCGAAGATAAATGCATTCTCCTCGCCAACCTCCTGTACGATCTCAACGTTAGCACCATCCATGGTTCCAAGTGTCGGAGCACCGTTCAGCATGAATTTCATGTTACCTGTACCGGAAGCCTCTTTACTTGCTGTGGAGATCTGCTCGGAAACATCTGCTGCCGCAAAAATGATCTCAGCGTTGGATACACGGTAGTTCTCGATGAATACAACCTTCAGCTTACCGTTGATGGAAGCATCATTGTTTACAACATCTGCCACACAGTTGATCAGCTTGATGATCTTCTTTGCACGTGCGTAAGCTGCGGAAGCTTTTGCACCAAAGATAAATGTTCTTGGATAGAAATCCATCTCCGGATGTGCCTTGATCTGGTTGTACAGATAGATCACATGCAGGATGTTAAGAAGCTGACGTTTGTACTCATGAAGTCTCTTAACCTGGATATCGAAGATAGAGTGCGGGTCAACCTCAACACCATTGTGCTCCAGGATATATTTTGCAAGACGCTCTTTGTTCTTGAACTTGATGGTCATGAACTCCTGAAGAGCCTTCTCATCGTCTGCGTAAACTTTAAGCTTGGAAAGCTGGGAAAGATCTGTGATCCAGTCCGGTCCGATCTTGTCTGTTACCCAGTCAGCCAGAAGCGGGTTTCCATGAGCAAGGAAACGTCTCTGTGTGATACCGTTTGTTTTGTTGTTGAACTTCTCAGGCATCATCTCATAGAAATCCTTCAGCTCCTGATTCTTGAGGATCTCGGTATGAAGGCGTGCAACACCGTTTACAGAGTAGCCTGCAACGATCGCAAGGTGAGCCATCTTAACCTGTCCGTCATAGATGATCGCCATCTTCTTAACCTTCTCGAAGTTTCCAGGATATTTCTGCTGGATCTCAAGAATGAAACGACGGTTGATCTCCTCGATGATCTGGTATACACGCGGAAGCAGTCTGGAGAACAGCTCGATCGGCCATTTCTCAAGTGCCTCGGACATGATGGTGTGGTTGGTGTAAGCACAGCATTTTGTTGTGATATCCCATGCCTGATCCCAGCCAAGACCTTCCTCATCGATAAGAATACGCATCAACTCTGCAACTGCAACTGTCGGATGAGTATCATTCATCTGGAATACAACCTTCTCATGAAGCTTGGTAATGTCGTCGTGTGTTTTTTTGTATTTGGCAATCGCTGCCTGAAGGCTAGCAGATACGAAGAAGTACTGCTGTTTCAGACGAAGCTCTTTACCTGCCATATGGTTATCATTCGGATAAAGCACCTCTACGATAGTACGTGCAAGGTTCTCCTGCTCTACTGCGTTGTGATAATCACCCTTGTCAAAAGAGTCAAGGTTGAAGTCTACGATCGGCTCTGCATCCCAAATACGAAGTGTGTTTACAACATCGTTGTTATAACCTGTGATCGGCATATCGTAAGGAACAGCCTTAACTGCCTGATATCCTTCATGGATGAATTTATTCTCGTTCTTCACCGGATCCCACTCAACGCGTACATATCCGCCGAAATGAACCTCTTTTGCATACTCCGGACGACGGAGCTCGAAAGGATAGCCGTTCTTCAGCCAGTTATCCGGTGCCTCTACCTGATAACCGTCACGGATCTCCTGCTTGAACATACCATAACGGTAACGGATTCCGCATCCATATGCACAGTAGTTCAGAGTTGCAAGAGAATCCAGGAAGCATGCTGCCAGTCTTCCAAGTCCACCGTTTCCAAGAGCCGGATCCGGCTCCTGGTCTTCGATGCAGTTAATGTCAAGTCCAAGCTCCTCAAGAGCCTCCTTAACCTCGCCGTATGCACCAAGGTTAATCAGGTTGTTTCCAAGGGCACGGCCCATAAGGAACTCCATGGACATATAATATACGATCTTCGGGTCCTGTTTTTCATACGCCTTCTGGCTCTTGAGCCAATTGTCAATGATCACGTCCTTCACAGTGTAGCTTACAGCCTGAAAGATCTGCTCCTGTGTAGCCTCTTCCAGTGTTTTTCGATAAAGGAATTTTACGTTTTCTTTTACACTTTTTTTGAATTCCTCTTTCTCAAACTGCTTGTCAATCATTAGTTTTCCTCCTGTACTTTGGATACTCCCAGTGTTACAGCCTCTTTGTTGATGTTCCACTCCTTGGTGTAACCCTCTGCTTCTCCCAGAATAATGTTTTCTGCCAGTACTTCACGTTTGATCTCATCCTGGTTTGCTTTCATGATATCCATGATCTTATCGTTATCTTTTGCATAGACAATGATCTTGTCCATGACTTCGAAACCAGCCTCTTTACGCATGGTCTGAACCTTGCTGATGATCTCGCGGACAAAGCCCTCCTGGATCAGTTCAGGTGTAAGGTTTGTATCAAGGACAACGGATGTCTCACCGTCTGTCTCTGTAACATAGCCCTCGGTCTGGGCTGTTTCGATCAATAAGTCTTCCTCTGCAAGCTCAACTTTGTTTCCGTCAATGTCAAGAGTGAGAACACCATTTTCTCTCAGTTCTTTCATTGCTGCGGTTCCGTCGATCTCGGAGAGTGCGGTACGGATGCCGTTCAGAAGTTTACCATATTTCGGTCCTACTGTACGAAGCTGCGGTTTGAAGCTGTAGGAAATAAAGGATTCCACATCATCTGCAAATTTCACTTCTTTTACATTGAGCTCATCTGCGATGATATCTGTGTAGAATTTATCCATCTTCTTCTCAGCTTTTACATACATGGTTCCGATCGGCTGACGATTCTTGATGTTTGCGGTATTTCTGCATGCACGTCCGAGAACAACGATCTCAAGAAGCTCTTCCATGTTTGCCTCAAGATCCTTGTCGATCCATGCCTCGTTTACCTTCGGGTAATCGCAGAGATGGATACTCTCCGGAGCGTTTGCATCAATGCTTCTTACAAGGTTCTGGTAGATATCCTCAGTCATGAACGGGATCATCGGAGCTGCAGCCTTGGCAACTGTTACCAGTGCTGTGTAAAGTGTCATGTAAGCATTGATCTTATCCTGCTCCATGCCCTTTGCCCAGAAACGCTCACGGCTTCTTCTTACATACCAGTTACTCATATCGTCAACAAATTCCTGAAGTGCTCTTGCAGCTTCCGGAATCTTGTAGGAACCAAGATCCTCATCGACAGTCTTCACCATGGTATTCAGCTTGCTGAGCAGCCATTTATCCATAACCGGAAGCTTATCGTAATCTAAAATATATTTAGTTGCGTCAAAATTGTCAATGTTCGCATACAGTACGAAGAATGCGTAGGTGTTCCACAGAGTGCTCATGAACTTTCTCTGTCCCTCTACAACTGCCTTGCCGTGGAAACGGTTCGGAAGCCACGGAGCACTGTTGATGTAGAAGTACCAGCGGATGGCATCTGCACCATATTTGTTCAGTGCGTCAAACGGATCAACGGCATTTCCCTTGGACTTACTCATCTTCTGTCCATTCTCATCCTGTACATGTCCCAGAACGATTACGTTCTTATATGGAGCCTTGTTGAAAAGCAGTGTGGACTCAGCAAGAAGGGAGTAGAACCATCCTCTTGTCTGGTCAACAGCCTCAGAAATAAAGTCTGCCGGGAACTGCTGCTCAAACAGGTCTTTGTTCTCAAATGGATAATGATGCTGTGCAAAAGGCATTGCTCCGGAATCAAACCAGCAGTCAATTACCTCCGGTACACGGTGCATGGTCTTGCCGCAGTCCGGGCACTTCATGGTGATATCATCAATGTATGGGCGGTGAAGCTCGATAGTCTTCGCACGCTCGTCACCACTCTTCTCATAGAGATCCTGGCGGCTTCCTACGGATTCCATATGTCCGCACTCACACTGCCAGATATTCAGTGGTGTTCCCCAGTAACGGTTTCTGGAAATACCCCAGTCCTGAACGTTCTCAAGCCAGTCACCGAAACGTCCTTTGCCGATGCTCTCCGGGATCCAGTTGATTGTATTGTTGTTGCGGATCAGATCATCCTTTACTGCTGTCATCTTGATGAACCAGGACTCACGTGCATAGTAGATCAGCGGTGTGTCACATCTCCAGCAATGCGGATAATCATGCTCAAATTTCGGTGCGTCAAAAAGCTTGCCCTCTTTGTCAAGGTCTGTGAGGACCATCGGGTCCGCTTTCTTAACAAATACACCGGCGTATGGTGTTTCTTTGGTCATGTTACCCTGTCCGTCTACGAACTGTACAAACGGAAGATCATAATCACGGCCAACACGGCTGTCATCCTCACCAAATGCAGGTGCGATATGAACGATACCAGTACCATCGCTCATGGTAACGTAGCTGTCGCAGGTTACGAAATGAGCTTTTTTGTGCTGTTTTGCTGCTGCCTCTCCTGCACATGCAAAAAGCGGCTCGTATTCTTTACGCTCAAGGTCTGTTCCTTTGTATTTCTCAAGAATCTCATATGCAGGCTCGTCATCCTTTGCAAGCTTGCCGAGAACTTTGTCCAGAAGCGCCTCTGCCATGTAGTATGTGTAGCCGTCTGCAGCTTTTACCTTGCAGTAGATCTCATCCGGGTTTACACAAAGTGCAACGTTGGATGGAAGTGTCCACGGTGTTGTTGTCCATGCCAGGAAGTATGCATCCTCACCGACAACCTTGAAACGAACGATTGCGGAACGCTCTTTAACAGTTTTGTATCCCTGGGAAACTTCCTGTGCGGAAAGCGGAGTTCCACAACGCGGGCAGTAAGGAACGATCTTGAAACCTTTGTAAAGAAGGCCTTTGTCCCAGATTTCTTTCAGTGCCCACCACTCGGACTCGATGAAGTTGTTGTCGTATGTTACATACGGATGCTCCATGTCAGCCCAGAAACCAACGGTAGAGGAGAAATCCTCCCACATTCCTTTGTATTTCCATACGCTCTCTTTACACTGCTGGATAAATGGCTCAATTCCGTACTCCTCGATCTGTTCCTTGCCGTCAAGACCAAGTTTCTTCTCAACCTCAAGCTCAACCGGAAGTCCGTGAGTATCCCATCCTGCTTTTCGCGGAACCATGTATCCCTTCATTGTACGGTATCTCGGGATCATATCCTTGATAACTCGTGTCAGAACGTGTCCGATGTGTGGCTTACCATTAGCGGTAGGCGGTCCGTCATAGAATGTGTATGTCTCGCCCTCTTTACGGCTGTCCATACTCTTTTCAAAAATCTTATTGTCTTTCCAGAATTTCTCAACTTCTTTTTCGCGGTCAACAAAATTCAGATTCGTGTCAACTTTACGATACACAATTTTTACCTCCTGTGTCTGATTACTGGCTGCTGTCTCATTTATAAGATGCAGCGGTTTATTTCTTCACAGATACTTGTTCGTGCCAGTGTTTCTTTCGGGCACTTATAAAAAAAGACCCCATCCTGTAAAAGGACGAAGTCTGATTCGCTGTACCACCTGTTACATTATACGGGCCTGTGTCCGGATCCCTGCACCCTCTTATTCTTAAGCTGCCAGGCTCCTGTGCCATGTCTTCCCATGGCGGACATTATCGTATCTGCCGATATATGTTCCCTGTAACGGAGGAAATCCGTCAGCTCTTACTTAAATGCAGTTCCGCATACATACGCTGAAAAACTGCTCCTGGCTGTTGCCGGCAAACTTCAGAGCTGAAGCTCAGGAGTGATATTCTGCCATACTTATTCACCACGGGCTCACACCATCCCCGTTCGCTGAAAGCATCTGCTGTAAGGCTTTCCGTATAACATACTGTCTCCGTCATTGCTTTTTCTATATACGGTGTATATTATAGGTTGAGAAAAATCCATATGTCAAGTGTTTTTGGCGGATTTCGGTGGTTTTCCTCTTATTATATGTATGTTCACTCTCTCTTAATGGAAATTTCACAGACTGCAAGTGGTTTTTCCAAAAAGAAAGTGGTATACTACTACAGAATCTCGTTTATTATTTGAAAGGTATTTTATGATGAACATTATGAAAAAACGATCCATGCGCCGGATCTTTGCAGGTATTCTCTGTATGGGAGTTCTGTTTACAGGCGCTGTGCCCTGCAGTGCTTCCGCACCCCTGGGCTATGATGAATACGGCGATCCTATTGTCACCGCAACCCCGGTTCCGGACGCACAGACAGCAGATTCCTCCGGTCAGGCTGCAGCAGACACCGCTCCGGCACATTCCAGCTACTATTCACAGGCCGCTGATACAGACTCTATTGAAGGCTGGCCAACAGGCCCGAACATAGAAGCACAGGCTGCAGTTCTTATGGATGTGAATACGGAGGCAGTCCTCTATTCCAAAAATGCAGATACACAACTTTATCCGGCCAGTATCACCAAGATCATGACAACTCTTCTGGCCTGTGAAAATTTAAGCCTGAAAACTAATATCGTAGTCTCTGACAGTGCTTCTGCCAGTGTGTCTGCCGGAGATTCCAGTATTTACGCCGCTCCCGGCGAAAAATTCACCAGAGATCAGGCTCTTATGGCTGTTATGCTTCAGTCCGCCAACGAAATGTCTGTAGCTGTTGCTGAGAAAGTTTCCGGCTCTGTAAAAAAATTCACTGAGCTTATGAACTGGCGCGCCAGACTTTTCGGATGCAAAAATACTCATTTTAACAATCCAAACGGACTTCCCGATGAGAATCATTACACCACAGCTTCCGACATGGCAAAAATCGCGAAATCTGCCTGGATGAACCCGCTTTACCGCAAGTTCTGCACCAGACGTTACTATGAGATTCCTCCTACAAACAAATTTGCGGAAGCAAGGCAGCTTCTGAACCACCACAAGATGATCAAAAACGGGGAATATTATTACGAAGGTGTTCTTGGTGGAAAAACAGGTTACACAGATGCATCCGGAAATACACTCGTCACCTATTGCAGGCGTGGAAATACAACACTTGTAGCAGTGATCCTGAATTCTACTTCTGCCGCAAACGCCTATGGTGACACTGCTTCCCTGTTTGATTATGGTTTTGGAAATTTTGAAAAAACAGATATGAAAGTGTCCATGGAACCAGTCCCGTTTAAGGTACTTCCATGTGATAAATATATTCTTAAGAACAACGGAAATACTTATCCGTTTTATTATAAGACAAAGGTTTATGTGACTTTACCAAAAGGAATTGACAAATCACAGCTTACCAAACGCCAGGCCGTTCTCCAGAATGCTGCCGGCCCGCTGCGTCTGAAAAGCAAATATTATTACAAAAAACAAATGGTTGGCTGGGGAATGCAATACGAACGGAATGTCGTATCAGATCTTCTTGTCCAGGCTTCTTGAGATTTTTCTGCGGCGGAGAGATTCGTGCTTTTCACGGATTTCATCCGCCGCTTCTGTATCTTCTGCTTTCAGGGTTTTTACCCCGAAATATTTTCCCTCATCGGTTTTTCGGATTCTGATCTTCCCTGCAACGGGTCCATGCTCGTGGCAGAGGGCAAGGCTGTAATATACCTTGGAATTGTTGGTACTGAACCAGCGAATCTTCCGCTTGGCAGGGCATCTGCAGATAGGACACACCGTGCTCACCATAGTGCGGTCCTTCATCAGGCGTTCTTTTGATACAAATTCCCTGGATACAAACTTATCATGATCTGTATAGGAAATATAAATTTCCTTCTCTTTTGATTTTGGATTCTGGTATACATCCAGGGATGGATGACGGATCATGCAGGCTTCATCAATCTCCAGAAGGATTCTTGCCGTATAGCTGGCATCTGCCAGTGCCCGGTGAAAATCCCGGTTCTTCGGAAGTTTAAGATAATCAATGGCATATTCCAGGGAACGTCTGGCAATTCCGTCTTCAAATTTCACACTGAAAAGCTTCTGCACATCGTAATAATGTACCGGTCCTGGGATCAGCTTCAGAAGATTATAATATTTCATGTTTCTCTGAAGCTCCATTACATCCTGGTTTCCCCAGGTAAAAAACCGATATTCCGGTCCGCACCATTCCAGAAATCTGCGGATCGCTTTTGGAAAAGGAAGTCCATTCTCCAGTTCATGGAAATCTACGTGGATCACCTCATGGATGCTGTCGTGGATCCAATGGTACACTTTGGGCTTGATCAGGCACTGGAAGGTGTCGATGATCTCTCTTTTTTCATTTAATTTTACTGCCCCGATCTCAATGATCTCAAAAGGGAGTCGACTGTCCGGATGTTTTCTTCCATCCGGATTCTGGTTCCATTCCAGGTCAAATACAATATAGTTCATGGGTTTTCTGTCCTCTTAACTGACAGTTTCAAACCGGTATCCCGTTTCCCGGTCACAGACTACTTCACGCTTTCTGTCCGGTTACTGAATAAATTGCTTCAAACAATTCCTGCTGAAAGCTTTCGGTATCTGCGTCTGTCAGGATCATATCTTTTATTTTTTCTTCATCGTGCAGCCACCAGCGGAAATCACACAGCATGGCACCTCGTCCGGCTCCGTCAGAACAGTCCACATCCAGGATCGCTTTTTCCATCTTAAAGAATTCCGGATGAAGCAGATACATGAAAGGTACTGCGTCATGGATACTTGCCACGCAACGGTATTTGGATGAATTTTCAAGAACATATCCTGCCATATCGCCGCAGGCTCTGGCAACCGGATTACCGGACTGACATAGCTTCATGATCTGGTTTCTGGTGAGATTGCATTTCAGGGTAGCATCCAGTCCGCACATCACCAGTGGAATTCCGGAAGAAAATACGATCTTCGCTGCTTCCGGATCTGCATAAATATTGAATTCCGCTGCCGGTGTGATGTTTCCGCCTTTCGCCGCGCCGCCCATAAATACGATCTGGCGGATCTTCTCCTTCACCTCCGGAAAAATCCTCAAAAGCAATGCAAGGTTGGTCATTGGTGCTGTCTCGATCACCGTTACCTGTTCACCTTCCGGAAGGTCATTCAGAATATCACGGATAAAAAGCACTGCATTGTCTGATGCGAGCTCTTTTTTTGTCTCCGGCAGAACACAGTGGCCAAGGCCTGTCTCTCCGTGGAATTCTTCTGCATGAAGCGGCTCTTTTACAAGAGGGCGCTCCTGGCCTTTTGCCACAGGAACTTTCAGTCCGTAAAAATCTGCCAGTTCCAGTGCATTCTTCGTTACTTTATCAATGGTAGCGTTTCCTGCAAATGTTGTTATCGCAAGAAGCTCCAATTCATCCTGATGTGCCGCCGCATAAGCCAGCGCAATGCCGTCATCAATTCCCGGATCGCAGTCCATAATAACCTTGATTCTATCTCCCATATGTTCACCTCTGTAAAAACTCTTTCCCCAATTTATAGTATTACCGAATTTCCGCTGTTTACCTGTTCCAAGTATAACAGAGTGGGGAAAAGGTGTAAAGATATTCAAAAGGTACGTCTGAAGTGCGGCATCTCGATTCCGCTGCGCTGCATCTCGATGTCGGGCGTCCGCCCTATACAGGTATGTAGAAAGCCCAGCTTATGTGCGAGCACAACACTGGGCTTTCTACATACCTGTGCACTTCAGACTGGAACGCAAAAAGCCCCTCTGCCGGGGTTGGCAGAGGGGTGAAAAAAAGGGGGTTTATATTAAACAAATGCAATATGACATTTGGAATCTTCATATCCGTTTGGGTTGTTCCGGATATTGCTGCTATGACATCATCCCGTCACCTGGGGCTTACAGCCTTAAGATGGGGGCTTCCTCTATTAGATCAGTCAATTGCAATAAATTTCTTCTCTTCTACTTCTTTCTTGGTCTCTTCTTTCGGGAATGTTACGTGAAGGATTCCGTTCTCATATTTCGCATGGATATCTTCATGTTTAATATTTGGTCCTACATAAAAGCTTCTGTTGCAGGTTCCTGTATAACGCTCTCTGCGAACATATTTGCCTTTCTCATCCTTCTCATCTTTCTTCTCTTCTCTGGTTGCCTGAATGTTCAGATAACCATCCTTCAACTGGATCTTCACATCTTCTTTCTTAAATCCCGGAAGATCGATATCCAGTTCATAATTTCCGTCAACATCACGGATATCTGTCTTCATCATATCTTTCACCTGAGGATAAGCATTGGCAGCTGCCTGACGGCCTGTTGGATATCCCATGAAATCATCAAATAAATCTTCTCCGAAAATACTTGGCATTAACATAACTCATTCCTCCTGATCTATATTCGCTGCGTATTATGCAGGCGTTTTTAATTTACTGTTTCTGAAAACTCTGTAAGAACTTTCTCCGGAAGATTTCTTTTTCTCTCTTCCTTTGTTCTGTATGTACTATAACACGCATTATTAGCACTGTCAAGAGATGAGTGCTAATTATTTTGTGAAGAATTTGTGAAGCCTTGATTTTATGCAATGTCATTAACTTAAAGCAGACGATATTTATTCTAAAAAAATTAGATGTCTTCTGCTTTTTTTTATATGCTTATATTGTAAAAAAAAACCATGAACCTGCCGCAGAAAAGGATGTGATGCTGATGAAACATTCTCAAAAACGTACATTCATGGACATAGAAAAAATGAGTTCTAATGAATTTAAGGCATTTTGTCGGCAGACGGCTCAGACATTAATATTCCTACCACTGCTGAAACGCTGGAACTGTATGGTTCTGCAAGCCGAAAAAATACAAAACCCCAGGCTCAAATAGGATTAGGCTGTATCTATGATGTAATGAATCGCATGATACTAGAAAGTGATTGTAACAAAGTAAAATTTGATGAGATGCGCCTGGCATAAAAGCAATTAGAGCGAATACCGGAAACAATAGGAAATATTCCATTTATCATTATCATGGACCGAGGATATCCTTCTACACCTGCGTTTATACATATGATGGATAAAGGTATTAAATTTATCGTACGTTTAAAAAGCAGTGATTATAAAAAAGAATAAAGCAGTCTGTCGGAAAATGATCAATTGGGTCAATCGGATATTCGCAATCCGCTTTTGCTACTTGCTCATGAACGCAGTCGCTTTGCAACCTATGTTCATATAGTTTTGCAACCATATATTCCAGTCCTTTTAACTGCTCCTGTGCAAAATGCACCCGGAAACAGGGATGTTCCAATATGCTGCAATGGAAGTTCTGAATTTCTTCCCTTGTTCTTCCGTTATAAATCTCCATCAGAAGCGATAATGCTCCACAAATGACAAGGGAATCGCTGATTCCCTGCCAATTTAAACAATCATCGATCCATTCCAGATGCATCCAGGTGTTGACCTGACATTCATGAATCAAATATTCATCTGTTTTTAATGCTGCCGGGTATTCCGGCAATTCCAGACCGCATTCTACCAGAAATGTATATTGGCTCATCTGATCTTCCAGTTCCAGAAGGTCGGCAAGGATATCGTCTTCTATCTGCTTCATACTTTCCCGCTTCTGTTCACTCATACCTGCTTCTCCTCCAGTTTCTGATAAATACAATCACACAGCTGTGTAAATGTATCAATCCGCACACTGTCTTCTGCTGTTACATTGATACCATATTCCCGGTTTACCGCCAACAAAAACAGTATTTTTTTGTTCATTGCAGTCGTTGCACCACCGCATTTTGACGCAGCCTCCGCTGCATCCAGTTCTCCATGT